>OKWN01000424.1_pt1 | contig 20049 bp, 18 predicted proteins | sample 1607151 | NCBI WGS metagenome assembly OKWN01 (sample SAMN07501046, study PRJEB24779) | human gut metagenome | isolation source: stool | host: human infant | place: USA: Pittsburgh, PA | reverse complement strand
GCTAAAAAGTTTAAATTTTGAGGAGAAGAAGTTATGTACCCTAAATTAGAAATTGATATAAATAAACTAAAACAAAATGTCAAAGTCATTTCTCATATGTGCCATGATAACAATATAAGTTTAGCTTTTGTAACTAAATCATTTTGTGCAAGAGAGAAAGTAGTAGAGAAGTTAGTTGAAGAAGGTATAGATTATATTGCAGACTCTAGAATAAATAATTTAAAAAAATTAAAAAATATAGATTTACCGAAGATGCTTATTAGAATACCAATGATAAGTGAGTTAGAAGAAGTTGTAGAATATAGCGATATAAGTTTTAATTCAGAGTTGAAAACAATAAAGGCATTAAATGAAATATGTGAAAGAAAAAATATAATTCATAAAATAGTTTTAATGTTTGACTTGGGAGATCTAAGAGAAGGGTATTTTTATGAAGAGGATTTGTTTAATAATATAAAAAATATTCAGAAATTTAAAAACATTAAAATAATTGGTATAGCAACAAATTTAACATGTTATGGAGCAATTATACCATCTCCAATAAATACAGGAAGATTAGTTGAAATAGCAAGAAAAGTTGAAAATGAGTTTGACTTAAAACTAGAAATAGTGTCAGGAGGAAACTCAAGTTCATTAGATCTATTGATGAATGATGATATGCCAAGAGGGGTAACTAATCTTAGAATAGGAGAATCAATAGTTCTTGGAAGAGAAACAGCATATGGAAAAAACATAAAAGGAACATATCAAGATGCGTTCAAACTTGTATGTGAAATAGTTGAGTGCAAAGAAAAACCATCAGTACCAATAGGGGAAATAGGTATTGATGCTTTTGGAAATAAACCTGTATACGAAGATAAAGGGATTTTAAAAAGAGCAATTGTAGCAATTGGTAAGCAGGACATAGATACAGATTCATTAATGCCAATAGATACTTCTATAGAAATACTAGGAGCAAGTTCAGATCACATGATACTGGATATAAGCAAATCAGAAAATGACTATAAGGTAGGGGATGAAGTAGAATTTTTACTAACATACGGAGGTCTAATGTCAACTAGTACAAGTGAATATGTTTCGAAAGAGATAATAGGTTAGATTATTTCAAAAAATAGGAGGAAAATATTTTATGAAGGAACAAAGTGGAAGGAAAGCAACTCTATTTGACGCAATGATACCAATCACAGCTTTGATGTTATTTTTAGGTGTGGGAATATTTATGTATGGAGCATCACCTCATGTTCCATTAGTAGGAGCCACAGCAGTAGCGGGAATTGTAGCTGTTTATAGGCTGGGATTTAAGTGGAAAGATCTTGAAACAAGTATGTTTGATAGTATTAAGATGGCTATGCAAGCCATATTAATTATTATGATAATAGGTATACTAATAGGTACTTGGATAGTTAGTGGAGTAGTTCCATGTATGATTTATTGGGGCTTAAAAATTTTATCACCAAATATATTTTTAGTAGCAGCAGTTTTGGTATGTGCTGTTGTGTCTCTTGCAACAGGATCATCTTGGAGCACAATGGGAACTGTTGGAGTGGCTCTTTTAGGCATAGGCCAAAGTTTAGGTATTCCTATTGGACTAGTTGTAGGATCTATAATATCTGGTGCTTATTTTGGAGATAAATTATCACCATTATCTGAGACAACTAACTTAGCTCCAGCAATGGCAGGTACAGACTTATTTACACATATCAAATACATGCTTTATTCAACAATACCATCATTAATAATTTGTTTGGTAATATATGGTGTAATGGGGATGAAATATTCCGGGCAAGCTTTAGATGTAAGTCAAATTGAATTAATTAGAAATACATTATCATCTTCTTTTAACACATTATCACCAGTATTATTATTAGCACCTGTAATAGTAATAGGTCTTGTTATATTTAAAGTTCCAGCTATACCAGGGTTAATAGTAGGCGCTGTAACAGGTATATTATTTGCAGTATTTTTACAAGGGCAATCAATAGGTGCCATATTAGAAGCAGCTCAAAATGGATATGTGTCACAAACAGGAGTAGCATTAGTAGATGATTTGCTATCTAAAGGTGGACTTATGAATATGATGTCTACAGTATCTATGACAATATGTGCTTTATCTCTTGGTGGTATATTAGAGAAAACAGGTATGCTTGAAGTAATTGCTTCATCTTTATTAAGATTTGCAAAAGGCATATTTGGAACAGTATTATGCACAATGGTAACTTGTTTCTTTACAAACGCAATTGCAGGTGAACAATATTTGTCTCTTGTTATACCAGGAAGAATGTATAGTAAAGAATATCAAAAAAGAGGTATACACCCTAAAATGCTATCAAGAGCATTAGAAGATAGTGGAACATTAAGTTCTCCATTGGTGCCATGGAATACATGTGGTGCTTATATAGCTGGAACACTAGGTGTATCAGCATTTGTATATGCTCCATATGCACTATTAAACATTATAAATCCAATAGTATCATTAATATTAATTGCATGTAAAATTAAAATAGCTAAAATAGATGACGAACCTGAAACTTGTTTAAATATTAACGATAATGAATCTATTACCTTAGTTTAATTATTTGTTATAAATAAACGAAAATTTATATTAGTAAAATTTATATATAATAGTTATTGCAGTAAGATTTGATTTAATCTTGTGTAATAACTATTTTATTTGCATTTAAAGTAAGAATATAAGAGACTAGCTATTAGATTATGTCTAATAGCTAGTTTTTTTATGTAAAACTAATATGTCTTTTTTTTACTTATTTTGATAAACTAATAAAATAAGTAAAAATTAGAGAAGGAGAATAATATGCTTAGATATTTAACGAGTGGAGAATCTCATGGACAAGGTTTAATAACTATTATTGATGGTATACCATCAAATATAGAACTTAATATAGATGAAATAAATGAAGAATTAAGAAAACGTCAAGGCGGATATGGTCGTGGCGGTAGGATGAAAATAGAAAAAGATAAAATTAATATAATAGGAGGTGTAAGAGGAAAGAAAACTATTGGGGCTCCTATTTCTTTTGAAATAAAAAATAAGGATTTTGAAAATTGGGAGAAATATATGTCTCCGATGAATGACATAGATGAAAAAGGGAAAATAGTAGAAAATGTAAGACCAGGACATGCTGACTTAGTAGGTTGTTTAAAATATGATTTTGATGATGCTAGAAATGTATTAGAAAGATCATCAGCTAGAGAAACGGCATCAAGGGTAGCAGTGGGAGCTATTTGTAAACAAGTTCTTAAAAACTTCGACATAGAATTTTTATCTCATGTGGTGCAAATTGGAGAAATAAAAGATGACAAAATCTATGACTTTGATTATATTAAAGAAAATGTGGATAATAGTGAAATAAGGTGCGTAAATAAAGACTTAGAAGAACAAATAAAAAGCAAAATAGATAAATGCAGAAAAGAAGGAGATACTTTAGGAGGAATAATAGAAGTTAGAGTTAAAAATTTAATACCAGGTCTTGGATCTTATACTCATTTTGATAAAAAAATAGATGGACATTTAGCTATGCATTTGATGGCAACACAAGCAATAAAAGGTGTGGAAATAGGATTGGGATTTGAAACCGCTACACTTACAGGTTCAGACGTTATGGATGAGATACTATATAATGAAGAAAATGGAATAACTAGAAAAAGTAATAATCTAGGTGGAATAGAAGGTGGAATGACTACAGGGGAGGAGATTATCATAAGGTGTGCTATGAAACCCATACCAACTTTATATAAACCATTGGATACTATAAATATAAATACATTAGAAAAATATAAAGCTAGTGTGGAACGATCAGACTCTTGTGCAGTTCCTGCTTGTTCAATCGTGTGTGAAAATGTTGTAGCTTTTGTAATCTGCAAGTTTTTCTTAGACAAAATAGGAGGAGACTCTTTAGAAGATTTACAAAACAATTATAAATCTTATATGAAAAGGTTAGGTGATAGAGGATGGAAAAAATAATCAATAATACTTGTAAAATATACATTGATGAAGGATATAGAAATTTTCAAAAAAGCTTATGCGAAGCTTGCAATGTGGATTCTGCAGAAGAATTAAATGAAATTTATGATGCTTACTTTGTAATTTGTGACTACAATACATATAATACTCAACTACATGAAATGATGAAACACCTTAAGGGAAAATATGTTTATGAATATATAATAAATCCTGGTGAAGATTCAAAATCCATAGAAGATTATGAAAAAATAATGAACTACTGTATAAAAGTAAATCTTAGTAGAAAATCTCTAGTAATAGCTTTAGGTGGAGGTGTAGTTGGGGATTTGGCAGGATTTGTCGCAGCCACATATATGAGGGGAATCGATGTGGTACAAATACCAACGACTTTATTATCTCAAGTAGACTCTTCCATAGGAGGAAAAACGGGTATAAACTTAGGTAATAGCAAAAATATAATAGGTGCTTTTCATCAACCTAAAATAACATATATAAATATAGAAGCTTTAAAAACTTTACCAGAAGAAGAATATTTAAGTGGCATGGGAGAAGTAATAAAATATGCATTTATAGAAGGTAATGTTTGTGAAGGAAAAATGGGCTTCCTGAATTTTTTACTGGAAAATCATGAGGAAATTTTAGATAGAAAAACTACAACTTTATTAAAAATGGTGAAAACATGCGCAGAAGTTAAGGCGAATGTAGTAGATAAAGATGAAAAAGAAGGAAATTTTAGAAAAATCTTAAATCTTGGTCATACTTTTGGCCATGGGATAGAAAAACTGTGTCACATAAGTCATGGCAAAGCAGTGGCTATTGGAATGAATATGGCTTTTAAATTATCATTAGAAAAAAAACTAATTGACGAAAAGTATTATAATAAATTTACAAGTTTATGTGAAAAATTTAACTTACCTATAACTTTTGAATATGAAGATGTTAATAAAGTATTTAATATAATGAAAAATGATAAGAAAAATAGTTTCTTCAAAATAAACCTTGTACTTCCTGTAGGTGAAGGTAAAGTAGAAGTATTTGATAATATAGAAGAAAATCTTATTATGAACGTAATAAAGGAGTGTAATAATGCTTAAAGGAAGTTTTGAGTTAATTGGAGATAAATCCATATCACATAGAGCAATTATGTTTTCATCTATATCTAAAGGTAAAAATAAAATTAGCAATTTTCTTATGGGAGAAGATTGCTTATCTACAGTAAATTGTTTTAGAAAAATGGGTGTGGACATTGAAATAAATAATAATGAAGTTTATGTAATTGGAAAAGGTCTAAGAGGGTTGAAATCACTAGAAGCAAATCTACTTTTAGATGTGGGAAACTCTGGAACAACTATAAGGCTTATGATGGGAATTTTAGCTGGGCAAAATTTCAAAACAACAATCATGGGAGATGAGTCTATAGGAAAAAGGCCTATGAAAAGAGTTACGGATCCATTAAGACAAATGGGAGCTATGATAACAGGTAAAGAGGATGCGAACTTAACGCCCATAACTATTGAGGGTGGAAACTTAACTCATATAGACTATCATATGCCAGTATCATCTGCACAAGTAAAATCATCATTAATCTTAGCTAGCTTATATGGAGATGATACAAGTTTTATTCATGAAAAAGTAAGAAGTAGAAATCATACAGAGATTATGCTTAAATCTTTTGGGGCGGATATAGAAGTGAACAATCTAGATATAAAGATAAACCCCGTTGAGGAATTATTTAATAATGATATTTATGTGCCTGGAGATATATCTTCTGCAGCTTTTATTATGGTGGGAGCTTTAATAACAGAAAACTCAGAAGTATTAATAAAAAATGTTGGTTTAAATGATACAAGAGTGGGAATTATAGAAGTGATAAAGAAAATGAATGGAAATATAGAAATAGTAGATGAACACGAGATCTGTGGAGAAAAGGTTGGGAATGTTTTAGTAAGATACAGTCCTAACTTAATAGGAACTACTATAGACAAAGATTTAATTCCGAAACTAATAGATGAAATTCCAATAATTGCAGTTCTGGCAACCCAAGCAGAAGGTGATACTATTATAAAAGATGCAGAAGAATTAAAAGTAAAAGAAAGTAATAGAATTAAATCTGTTGTAGACAACCTAAACTTAATAGGTGCAAAAGTAATAGAACTTGAAGATGGAATGATAATAAAAGGAAAAACTTATCTACAAGGCGGAAAGATTCAAACATTTAATGATCACAGAATAGCTATGTCATTTTCCATTGCAAATTTAATTAGTAGCAATAAAGTCATCCTAGATAGTGACAATTGTATTGATATTTCTTTTCCAGGTTACTTCAATTTATTAAAGAAATTATCAAAATAATCAATATGGTTTGATTTTACATAAAAATTTATGTATAATTGAATTGCATACAATAATTAGAAATAATTATATACAAGAAAAATTTTGGGAGGTTATATTTTATGAAATTACCAATAGCATTATCAAATAAACATATACATTTAAGCCAAGCTGATGTTGAAGCTTTATTCGGAGCAGGATATGAGTTAACTCACAAAAAAGACTTATCTCAACCAGGACAATATGCTTGTGAAGAAATGGTAGAAGTAGTAGGACCAAAAGGATCAACTAAAATGAGAGTTTTAGGACCAACTAGACCAGAATCTCAAGTTGAAGTATCTTTAGCAGACGCTAGAGGATTAGGACTTGCTGTTCCAGTTAGACAATCAGGAGATGTTGAAGGAACTCCAGGATGTAAATTAGTAGGGCCTAAAGGTGAAGTAGAATTAGAAAGAGGAGTAATAGTTGCTTCAAGACATATACACATGAGTTTAGAAGATGCTGAAAACTTCGGTGTTAAAGATAAAGATGTAGTTTCAGTTCAAACTGAAGGAGAAAGAGGACTTTTATTCAACAACGTATTAGTTAGAGCTAATGCTGCTTTCAAATTAGAAATGCATGTTGACTTAGAAGAAGGAAACGCTGCTGGAGTTAAAAACGGAGACTTAGTAACTTTAGTAAAATAATTATATAAATAAAAAAGTATGTACAATGTACATACTTTTTTATTTAGGCATATTAACTTAGTCAGATGCTTTCGAATAATGAATCCCATAATTATACATTTCTTTTAACATAGGTACTATCTTATTACCTATGTCAGTTAGACCATATTCAACCTTAGGTGGAAATACAGGATAAACTTTTCTATATATAAGTCCATCTTCCTCAAGGCTTCTAAGCTGATTAGTTAACATTTTTTGAGTTACATGTGGTAATTTTCTTTTTAAATCACTAAATCTTAATGAACCACCACATAAATACCATAAGATTAAAATTTTCCATTTACCTGATATTAATTTGTGAACTAGTATCATAGGGCATGTATCAAATTTTTTACAATCTTTTTTATTGTGGCATGAATTATGAGAGTTGAAGCTAGTTGTCATTGTTAACACCTCTAATATATTAATTTGTAATCTTTTAAATTAACAGAAAAATTATATCACTAATATTAAATAAAAATCAATAAAGTTAAAAAGTTGAGCATTATAATAATAGTATACTTTTAGATACTATGTATAAAAATAGTGCCTTATTGATAAAAAGTACAAATACGAATAATATATAAATGTAATAACTTAGATATATTGTGTATAAAAAATAATTATGAACATTGTTATAATATCTACTTAATATTTAAAGAAAAATACTAAATAGATATAAATATAATTATGAAAATATAGGAAACTCTTCTTTAAAAAAATAATTATATGTGCTAACATAATAATGAAAGTATATTTATTAACAACAGATTGCATTATAAATACAAGAGCACATATTTATAATGCATTTAGGAAATATTACATAATATAAAAGGAGTTATAATAATGAAAAAAAATATTGCAAAAATGATTGATCACACAGTATTAAAAGCATTCTCAACTAGAGAAGATGTAATAAAGGTTTGTAAGGAAGCTAAAGAATATGGATTCTTTTCAGTTTGTATAAATCCTACACATATAGAGCTTGCAAAGAAAGAATTAGAAGGAAGTACTGTAAAAGTTTGTACTGTAATAGGGTTTCCTTTAGGAGCAAATACTAGTGAAGTAAAAGCTTTTGAAACTAAAGATGCTATAGCTAAAGGTGCTCATGAGGTAGATATGGTTATAAACATAGGAGCATTAAAAGATAAAGAGTATGATTTAGTTTATAATGATATCAAAGCAGTAGTAGATGCAGCTAATAAAGAAGCTTTAGTAAAAGTAATAATAGAAACTTGCTACTTAACTGATGAAGAAAAGAAAATAGCATGTGAGTTATCAGTTAAAGCTGGAGCTGATTATGTAAAAACATCAACTGGATTTGGAACAGGTGGATCAACTCCAGAGGATATAAAATTAATGAGAGATGTAGTGGGACCAAATATTGGTGTAAAAGCATCTGGAGGAGTTAGAACAACAGAGGATGCTATAAAAGTTATTGATGCAGGTGCATCTAGAATAGGAGCAAGTGCGTCTATATCTATAGCTACTGGAGAAAAGACAGATACTATAGGATACTAATATTACAAGTTAGAATTTATCTAATCAACAATAACATTTGAAATATATGACAAAAATTAGAGCTAAAAATATGTTGTTAGGAAATTTTAACCAATACAAGCTGATGTGATTTAATTTGTTATTTTATGGGTAATGTATTAAATGTGATTTTAAATAAACAAATTCTATAATGAAAAAAGTTTTTTATTTAAATTTTAAAATATGTCAGAGTTATAAAGGACTTTACATTATTATGCAGAATACTGTTAATAAATGGTAAAAGATGTTTTATGAAACAGACGACTACTTATTGCAATGACACAATTAATAGTTTTATAAACATACAAATACAAATTGTATAGTATATAGGGTAAAATTAAGGAGGAAACATAAAAATGGCTAAATTTATGAAAACAGTTGATGGAAATACAGCTGCTGCTCATGTTGCTTATGCATTTACAGAAGTTGCTGCTATATATCCAATAACACCATCTTCAACTATGGCTGAATTAGTTGATGAATGGGCATCTCAAGGGAGAAAAAATGTCTTTGGACAAAAAGTAAAAGTTGTTGAAATGCAATCTGAAGCAGGAGCTGCAGGAGCATTTCATGGTTCATTACAAGCAGGAGCATTAACTTCAACATTTACTGCTTCTCAAGGTTTATTATTAATGGTACCAAATATGTATAAATGTGCTGGTGAATTATTACCAGGTGTATTCCACGTTACTGCTCGTGCATTAGCTGCTCAAGCATTATCAATATTTGGAGACCACCAAGACGTTATGGCTGCAAGACAAACAGGTGTTGTTATGTTAGCTTCAGGTTCAGTTCAAGAAGTTGCTGATATAGCTCCAGTTGCACATATGTCTGCAGTAGAAGGATCTTTACCATTTATACATTTCTTCGATGGATTCAGAACATCACATGAAATTCAAAAAGTTGAATTAATGGAAAATGAAGATTATGAAAAATTATTAGATATGAATGCTGTTCAAGCATTTAGAGATAAAGCTTTATCTCCAAATCACCCTGTAACTAGAGGTACAGCTCAAAACCCTGATATATACTTCCAAACAAGAGAAGTTTCTAATAAATACTATAATGATATAGTTGGAATAGTTGAAAAAAATATGGCGAGAATGAGCGAAATAACAGGAAGAAAACATAGCTTATTTGATTACTATGGAGCAGAAGATGCTAAACATGTAGTTGTTGCTATGGGTTCTGTTACAGAAGCTTTAGAAGAAACAATAGATTACTTAAACGCTAAAGGTGAAAAACTTGGTATGATAAAAGTTCACTTATTCAGACCATTCTCAGCTGAACATTTCTTAGCAGCAATGCCTAAGACTGTTGAAAGAGTATGTGTTCTTGATAGAACAAAAGAACCAGGTGCTCCAGGTGAACCATTATACTTAGATGTAGTTAACGTACTTGCTAAATCTGAATTATCTCCATTAGTAGTAGGTGGAAGATATGGACTTGGATCAAAAGATACAACTCCAACTGATTTACATGCAGTATTTGAAAACTTAAACATAGAAGAACCTAGAAATGGATTTACTATAGGTATAGTAGATGATGTAACAAATACATCTTTACCAAAAGCTGAGCCAATTAAAATAAAAGCTCCAGGAACAGTAAGATGTAAATTCTGGGGATTAGGATCAGACGGTACTGTTGGTGCTAACAAACAAGCAATAAAAATAATCGGTGACCACACTGATAAATATGCTCAAGCATACTTCGACTATGATTCTAAAAAATCTGGTGGTATAACAATGTCTCACTTAAGATTTGGTGATACTCCAATCAGATCTACATACTTATTAGATGAATCTGATTATATAGCTTGTCATAACCAATCTTATGTATTTAAATATGATTTATTACAAGGATTAAGAAAAGGTGGTACTTTCGTACTTAACACTATATGGGACGAAGCTGGCTTAGAAGCTCATCTTCCTGCAGAAATGAAAAAATATATAGCAGAAAATGAAATAGAATTCTATACTATAAATGCTGTTAAAATAGGTCAAGAAATAGGTCTTGGAAATAGAATAAACATGATATGTCAAGCTGCATTCTTTAAATTAGCTGATATAATACCAGTTGATGATGCAGTTAAGTACCTAAAAGATTCTATACAAAAAGCTTATGGTAAAAAAGGTGAAAAAGTAGTTAACATGAACTACCAAGCTGTTGAAGCAGGTATAAATTCATTAGTTAAAGTTAATGTTCCAGCTTCTTGGGCAAATGCTACAGAAGATGAAGCAACTACAACTTGTGAAGAACCAGCATTCATAAAAGATATATTAAGACCAATGAGTGGACAAAAAGGTAATGATTTACCAGTAAGTACATTCTTAGGATACGAAGATGGTACATTCCCATGTGGTACTGCTGCTTATGAAAAGCGTGGTATAGCTGTAAATGTTCCAGAATGGATTACAGAAAACTGTATACAATGTAATAGATGTTCATTCATATGTCCTCATGCTTGTATAAGACCAGTTCTTGTAAATGAAGAAGAATTAGAAAATGCACCAGAAGCATTTAAAACTAAGAAAGCTACTGGTAAAGGATTCGATGGATTACAATACAGAATCCAAGTTTCTCCAATGGACTGTACAGGATGTGGAAACTGTGCTGACATATGTCCAGCTAAAGAAAAAGCTTTAGTTATGAAACCTTTTGATACTCAAGACGTAGAAGTTGAAAACTGGGCTTATGCTGTAGATCCAGCAAAAGTTGCTCCAAAAGGAGATATAATGAATCCTAAAACTGTTAAAGGTTCTCAATTTAGACAACCATTAATGGAATTCTCAGGAGCTTGTGCAGGATGTGGAGAAACTGCATATATCAAACTTGTAACACAATTATTTGGAGATAGAATGATGATAGCTAATGCTACTGGATGTTCATCAATCTGGGGAGGATCTGCTCCATCAACTCCATACACTTGTAACCATGAAGGTAAAGGTCCATCTTGGGCAAACTCATTATTCGAAGACAATGCTGAGTATGGATTAGGACAACATTTAGCTGTTGAACAAATAAGAGGTAAATTAGTTGAAGATATACAAAAACTTGCAGCTAACCCATGTTGTGAAGAGGGTGCAACAGTATTCAATAACTGGTTAGAAAATAAAGATAACGGTGAGGCATCTGTTGAGGCAAGTAAAGCTGTTGTTGAATTAATAAATAAAGCTGAGCCAAAAGATGAAGAAACTAAAGCATTAATCGAATCTGTTAAATCAAGACAAGATTACTTAGCTAAGAGATCTCAATGGATACTTGGTGGAGACGGTTGGGCTTATGATATAGGTTACGGTGGACTTGATCATGTTCTTGCATCAGGAGAAAATGTAAATATTCTTGTATTCGATACAGAAATTTACTCTAACACTGGTGGTCAATCTTCTAAATCTACTCCAATTGCTGCTATGGCTAAATTCGCTGCTGCTGGTAAGAGATCTAGAAAGAAAGACCTTGGTATGATGGCAATGAGCTATGGTAATGTATATGTTGCTCAAGTTGCTATAGGTGCTGATTACAATCAATTTGTTAAAGCAGTTGTAGAAGCTGAAGCTTATGATGGACCATCTCTAATCATATGCTATGCTCCATGTATATCTCATGGATTAAAAGAAGGTATGGGTAGAAGTGTTGCTAATGAAGAACAAGCTGTTAAAGCTGGATACTGGCATTTATACAGACATAACCCAACTCTTAGAGCTGAAGGTAAGAATCCATTCTCACTAGACTCTAAAGAGCCAACTGAAAGCTTCAGAGACTTCTTAATGAAACAAGTAAGATACTCTGCTATAGCTAAACAATTCCCAGAAGAAGCAGAACAATTATTCACAATGGCTGAAGAATCTGCTAAAGATAGATTAGATAGCTATAAAAGATTAGCTGACTAATATAAAATCAAAATTTAATTAATTAATATATAAGAAATGGTGGACTGTTATAGTCCACCATTTTTATATTGTAATAATATTTTTTATATTCCAAATAATACAAAATTGTAATAATATACAATAAGAATTTAGCATATAATATATTTATGGGGAAAAGGAGGGAAATTTATGTGGATTAGAAGTGAATTAAAAGAAAGAGGAAAAATTACGTTTAAAAGATTTTATTGGAAGTCAGTGATAGTTTGCTTTATATGTTTATTATTAACTGGAGGGTTAGGTAGTAGTGTTACAAATAGAATAAGTGATTCTTATGATTCTAATATGAATAATATATATGATACTTATAGCGATGATGAATACTACGATTCTGATGATGAGTATTATTACGATGGAGATTTTGAACAAGAAATATTAGACTTTGAAGACGCTGCAATAGGATTTTTTACTAGTGGATTCTTCTTTTTATTTTTAGGAATATCAATAGTTATTATGATTGTAGGATTTATTATTAAATTACTAATTATATATCCAATAGAAATAGGTAAAAATAATTTCTTCATGGGAATAAGAGAAGAAGAAAAAACATTGGATAGTTTAATTTTTATTTATAAAAGTGGTCAACTTAAAAATACAATATTTACAATGTTTATGAAAGGTTTATTCCAATTTTTATGGTCATTGTTATTTGTAATACCAGGAATAATAAAAGCTTATGAATATCGAATGATACCATATATATTAAGTGAAAATCCAGAAATAAGTAGAGAAAGAGTTTTTGAGATAAGCAAAAAAATGATGATGGGTAATAAATGGAATACATTTGTATTAGATTTATCTTTCTTAGGATGGGAGATATTATCAGGTCTTACTATAGGTATACTTGGTATTTTCTATGTTAATCCTTATGTACAAAGTACAAATGCAGAATTATATGCTTATCTTAGAGAAGATGCATTAAGAAATGGATATGTTAGTAGTAGTGAGCTAATAGGATTTTAATATATTGTGAGGCAGATGAGAAGTGGAAGAAATAAATTATAATACTTATATAAGAGAAGTTAAAATTAATAAAGAAAAAATAGAAAATATAAATGAGTATCCTTTTTCTTTACCAATAATAAATGACTTAGATAAACTAAAAATGCATCCAAAAGTTACTTTTATTGTGGGGGAAAATGGTAGTGGAAAATCAACTTTGTTGGAAGCCATAGCGGTATCATATGGATTTAATCCAGAAGGTGGGACTAAGAATTTTAATTTTTCCACACGAAGTAGTCATTCTAGGCTTTATGAGTATATTACTTTAATAAAAGGAATAAAAAGCCCCAAGGATGGATTTTTCTTAAGAGCTGAGTCCATGTATAATTTGGCTACAAATATAGAGGAGCTAGATAGTATAATTGGGCCGGGGGCTAGAGTAATCGATTCTTATGGAGGAATATCTCTTCATAATCAATCCCACGGAGAATCTTTTTTCTCTGTAATGATGAATAGATTTTCAAAAAATGGTATATATATCCTTGATGAACCAGAAGCAGCTTTATCTCCATCTAGACAAATGTCAATGCTTACTAGGATAAATGAATTGGTGAAAGAAAACTGTCAATTTATCATAAGTACACATTCGCCTATACTTATGGCTTATCCAGATTCTAAAATATATGAAATTAAAGATGATAAAATCAAAGAGGTAAATGTGGAAGAAACAGATCATTTTCAAATTACAAAATCATTTTTAAATAATAAAGAGAAGTTTTTAAATATTTTACTAGATGATTAAAACTTATATCATAATTTACAATAATATAAATGAAAAATAGCAAGTATACCATATGATATACTTGCTATTTTTCATGCAAAGTCAAATTTTATATTCCCATTCCTAGCATCATTCCTATAAAGTAAGGAATTAGCCATATAACCCAGACTACTATACTAAATTTATGGAATGTCTCTTTTTTCTTTTCGTCATTTTTATATAATACCCATGTTGCCCAAACAGCGTGGAATAACATAAGCACAATTGCTAAAAAGCCTGTAATTCCGTGTAAACTTTGACCCATTGCACTCATTGTAGCTGCACCTGATTTAGCTATTTTACTCATAGTCAAAGTACCAGTTGTATCACATAGTAAACCTAACCAAAATATAATAACATGATTTTTATTAAGACTCTTAGCTCTTCTTTCTGAAAATACACCTATTGTATAAAATATTAAAGCTAATGTTATAGTTACTATTGCAAAGATTAAAATATTACTCATTTTTATTATCTCCTTTTCAATTTATCTCTTAATTTAATTAAATTTTCCTTTGTTTCTTTTACTTCATCATCAGTAAAATTTTCAAATATTTTATCAAAACTTTTGTTTATTTCATTTCTAAAGTTTTTAGCATATTCATATCCTTTAGTTGAAAATTCCACATAGGTATTTCTTTTGTCATTATCGCATTTCACTTTTTTTACATAATCAGCAGCCTCTAGTCTACTAACTATCCCTGATATTGTACCTTTTGCTAAAGACATCTCCTTACACAATTCAGATATGGTTATTTTCTCCTTGTGAGCTATTAATTTAATAACCATGGTTTGCTGATGAGTAAGACCACTTTCCTTTAAATTATCATTTACAATTTCAATTGTACTTGCATATATTTCTTTAATTAGCATAGCTATTTCAAATGAATTATATTTCATTATAAAATCCCCTTATTTGTTTAATTAAACTTTTGTTTGCGTGCAAACTAATTAGTTTCTATGCAAACTATTATATAATTTAAATTGATTTTTGTCAACAAACTATAATTGAAATTTAATTATCTATTATATACTAAAGTTTCCAATGGATAATTATTATCATAAAGATAAGAAAAAACTTGAGTATATTTTTTAAAAGTTCTAAATTTATTATTACAAAATTCAACATCATGATAAACTTTCCAACAACCACAAACCTTAAAATTATTTCCTTTATGTTTAATAAAACTTTGCACATCATTTAAAGGATAACCTAGAAAAATACCAACTTCATGAGGTGTTTTATTAAAATATTCGAATCTACTTTTTAGATGAGAAATATAATCTTTTAGAAGAATACCTTCATATCCATAAGCTTTTAAAAAGTTTATAACATTTTTATTTTTTAAATCATGAAGGAGCATTTTTAATCGATAAAGATAGATGAGGCTATATTTATCACAAGTATATATAATATCTAAATATACATCCAAAGGGTTTAAAAGAAGATTATAATTTCTAATTTCCTTGTTTAAATCTAATTGATTATTTTTATAAATTTTAAATAAGCTACCGGTTTTTACTCCAGCCAAAGTAGGTGAAGCATATTTTATTAAAATTCTATCTATCATAAAACATCATCCTTTTAAAAGTTATATACTTTTATTATTCTTATAAATAACTAATCTATAATTGGATTTTTATGTTAAATTTTGTATATAAAGTTTATATTTATTGACATGTGAAAAATAAAATGTTATCTTTATATTAAATAAAAATGATAATCGTTATCAATTTAAAGAGAAAGGATGGAAGATAAATGACTTTATTGGTAGTAGGTGGAAATGAAAGAATGAAAAGAGACTATATTAATCTGGGCAAAGAAAAAGGATATAAAACTAAAGTAATATTAAATATGTCATCAAAGGCACTTAAAGATTTTGGCAGTCCCAATGCAGTTGTAATGTTTACTTCGACCGTATCTCATAAATTAAAAACTGTAGTTGAAACTCAAGCAAAGAAGAAAAATATACCTGTTATAAGGCATTACAATAATAGTAAAGTATCTTTTATGGAATGCCTTGATAAAGTGGATGAGTGCAATGGACAATGCGCATCATGTAAGTATAGTTTTAAAAAAGCGAAGAGTTTTACATAAAATATATAATAATAAAACATAAATATTTTTATATGTAATTGATAATAATGATAATTATTTTCATAAAACTATTGACATGGGAAATTATGAAAGTTATTATTTAATTGGATGAAATTTATTATCAATAAATATTAAATATCAATTGAAGATATATAAAGGGGTTGATTATATGTTATTATCAATGGTTTCTTTAGGAGAAATAAAAAAAATAAAAGAATTAAGAGGAAAAGATTCAGTAAAATCACATTTACAAAGTCTAGGATTTCTACCAGGTGAAAAAATTGAAGTAATATCAGAAAATCCAAGTGGAATTATATTATTAATTAAGAGTACAAAAATAGCTATAAATAAAGCGATGGCAAATAAAATAGTAGTGGAATAGTAGGGGGAATGATTAATGAAAACATTAAGAGATTTAAGTCCTGGACAAAAGGGAACAGTAATTAGCTTAGGAGAAAAAGGACCTGCAAGAAGAAGATTAATGGATATGGGTATTACTCCAGGAGTTGAAATACAAATAGTAAAAGTTGCACCACTAGGTGATCCTATAGAAGTAAATTTAAGAGGATATGAGCTAAGTTTAAGAAAAGACGAAGCTAATCAAATAAAAGTAAATCAATTATAGTAAAGAAGGAGAATACAATGAGTTTAAATATTGCTTTAGCAGGAAATCCAAACTGTGGTAAAACGACTCTTTTTAATGAAATAACAGGGTCAAAACAACATGTTGGAAACTGGCCAGGAGTTACAGTAGAGAAAAAAGAGGGAAAATATAAAAGAAATAAAGATATGAATATAGTGGACTTACCGGGAATTTATTCCTTATCACCATATTCAGCAGAAGAAATAGTGGCAAGAAATTATATTGTAGAAGAACAACCTGATGTACTAATAAATATAATTGACGCTACCAATATAGAAAGAAATATGTATTTAACACTTCAAATATTAGAAACAGAAATTCCAACTATTGTAGCCTTAAATATGATGGATGAAGTGGAAAATAGCGGTACAAAAATAGATATAGATAAAATATCAAAACATTTAGGTGTAAAAGTTGTACCTATTGTTGCGAGAAGTGGTAAAAATGTAGATCTATTAATGGAAGAAGTTAAAAAAGCATCTAATGAGAAAAATAAAGATTTAAAGGTTTATTCTAAGGATGTTGAGGATTTTCTAGAAGAAATTTTGCGTCATATTAATGATAATGAAAGTCAAATGATAAACTCTAGATGGAGAAGTATTAAATTATTAGAAGAAGATTCAATAGAAAGTGAAAAACTTTCAGAAGAAACAAAGAAAAAAATTGAATCTATATTAAATAGAGCTAATGAAAAGTTAAATGGAGATGCAGAAGGTGAAATTGCGGACCAAAGATATAAATTTATATCAAATGTTGTAGGTGAATCTGTTAAAAAGAAAGAAAAAGTAGATGGTAAAAGAGTTGAAACTACATCAGATAAAATAGATAAAATACTAACTAATAGAATAATAGCTATACCAGCATTTTTAGTAATAATGTATGGATTATTCTCCATAACATTTGGGGAAGGTCCATTAGGTATAGGTGTATATCTTCAAACATTAGTTTGTGATTTTTGGGATGGTCCTTTAACTGAAACTATACTTACTTCTTTACAAAGTATGGGGGCAAGTGAATGGGCATTATCTTTAGTTGGTGATGGTATACTTGCAGGACTTGGCGGTGTAGTATCATTCTTACCACAAATACTTGTACTATTCTTATTAATGTCAGTACTTGAAGATAGTGGATACATGGCAAGAGTTGCTTTTGTAATGGATAAAATCTTTAGAAAGTTTGGATTAAGTGGGAAATCATTTATACCATTACTTATGGGATTTGGATGTTCAGTACCAGCACTTATGGCAAGCAGAACTTTAGAAAATGAAAAAGATAGAAAAATAACAATGATGATTACTCCTTTTATGTCTTGTGGAGCTAAACTACCAATTTATTTAATGTTTGCGGCAACATTATTTGCAAATAGTAACCAAACTTTAATAATCTATTCTATTTATATGTTAGGTTTAGTGGTAGCAGTAATATCAGCACTTATACTAAGTAAGTTTGTGATAAAAGGTGAGGCTTCAAACTTTATAATGGAACTTCCTCAATATAGAATACCAACTTTAAGAAGCGTATTTATGCATGGTATTGAAAAAGTTAAAGGATTTGCAATAAAAGCAGGAACTGTTATATTAGCATCTACAATATTAATTTGGTTACTGTCAAACTTTAACTTTAGTGGCATGTGTGAAATGGAAGATAGTATATTAGCATCAATAGGAAGAGGCATTCAGTGGATATTTGCACCACTTGGATTTGGAAACTGGAAAGCATCAGTAGGTGTGGTAACAGGGTGGATAGCAAAAGAAAATATAGTTTCTACATTTGGTGTATTATTTGGAGCAAGTGATGCTATAACAGAAGCTGCTATGGAAGGTAGTGCAGCAATTCCAGGTGTGGCAGCAGCATTTACTAAAGCAGCAGCATTTTCTTATATGGCTTTCAACTTACTTTGTATGCCTTGTTTTGCAGCAGTTGGAGCTATAAGAAAAGAAATGGGATCTTGGAAGGATACTCTAATGACAGTAGGATTCCAAATGCTAGTAGCGTGGATAGTTGCATTCTTAGTATATATAGTGTGTGGTTTTATTTTCTAAATCAAAAATATATTTTTGAGCAAGGTCGCTACCTGAAATTTTATGGAGCTCACGCAGTGGCTTAAAGTGGAAGCAAAGGAATCTCGCTTGAGTAACGGATTTATACGAAGTGGTAACGAGTATATATCGTTGACGATATGCTTTTCGATTTTGGCAACATGAAGCGAAGCGAATTTTTAAATAAAGGGATGATATTATGATAAATTACTTAATTGGAATAGGATCGGCTTTAATAGTAATTTTAACGTGTAAAAATTTTATAAAGAATGCTAGAAGTGGAGAAAGTAAGTGCTCTTGTGGTTGCAATGGATGTTCATCTGCAAATCAATGTAGCCACAAACAATAATTTCTTAACAATCTAACCTTCCCGAAAAAAGAATGAGAAAACTCATTCTTTTTTAATTTCTAACTTTATTACTTGAGCAACGGACTAAGCTGTTGGCGACATGAGCGAAGCAAATTTTTTATTTTGGAAAACTAATAAAATATAAAAATTAACATAAAATATAATTTACGATTTATAAGAAAAAATTAATTTGTTAAACTATGTTATAATTATTTTAGTAATAAAATTAATATGGAGGAATTTTGAATGAAAGAAATATATGAAGTTTCAGATGATTATTTAAACAGCCAACTTAAATATTTAAAATTATTATCGAAGCAATATTCAAGCATATCAAAAGCAAGCGCTGAAATTATAAATTTAAAAGCAATATTAAATCTTCCAAAAGGTACAGAACATTTTCTGTCAGATATTCATGGAGAATATGAACCTTTTGTTCATGTATTAAAAAATGCGTCAGGAGTAGTTAAAAGAAAAATAGAAGAATTGTTTGGCAATTCTATGATAGAAAGTGAACGTAGAAGGCTGGCTACTCTTGTATATTATCCAGAACAAAAACTAGATTTAATTGAAAAACAAGAAAGTCAAAAAGAGATAGAGGATTTCTATAGAATAACTATTCATAGATTAATTGAGCTTTTAAGATATGCTTCTAGTAAATATACAAGATCAAAAG
>OKWN01000422.1_pt1 | contig 20214 bp, 20 predicted proteins | sample 1607151 | NCBI WGS metagenome assembly OKWN01 (sample SAMN07501046, study PRJEB24779) | human gut metagenome | isolation source: stool | host: human infant | place: USA: Pittsburgh, PA | reverse complement strand
GGGTATAGCTCAGTTGGGAGAGCACCTGCCTTGCACGCAGGGGGTCAAGAGTTCGAATCTCTTTATCTCCACCATAAGGACTACGTATGTAGTCCTTTTTTATTTTGCGTGAAAAAGGAAGAAAATAAAGTGGAAAGCAGCTGCTTGGCAAAGAACTACGCATGTAGTTTTTTTATTTTAAAGAAATAGGCATAATTGTGTTATAATATGGAATAAAATAACTAAAGATAATTATATACAATAGCTTTTGTATTTTATATAATTTAGTTATAGATATTTTTTGGATACGTTATCAATAAAAAGATTATATTTAAAAGCTTTGTTAATATATGATATTAAATAATTCTCTTATGGGTGGGGAGTGTATAAAGTGCATAAATTAGAGCTGTTGAAAGATAAACTTAAAGAGTTAAAATTAGAAAAGAGAAGATTGTTATTATCAGGAAAAAAAACTGAAGAAGTAGATATAAAAATAAAAGAGATAGAAATTGAGATAAAACAAGAAGATAAATAATAAAAACTTTTATTGAGTAGTTATAAATTTGAATTAACAATCATATTAAATGATAAGATGAGATTCAAATATATTGCTCAAAAGGAGTGAAGTTTATGATAAGGACAGTAGTGTGCCAAAGAGAAGGGTGTTGTGGAAATAAGTTTCATATCGAAACTATAGACAATAATCTAGAAATAACTTGTAAAGAGTGTGGATCTAAATACTTATTTGATGTTAGCTATTATGACTTTGTAATGCTTTCTAATTGCTCATCATGTAATAATGATACTTTCAAGCTATTTAGAGATGTTGAGAAGGAAGGCATATATGCAAAATGTAGTGAATGTGGAGAACCGCCAGAAAAGATATATATAGATGCTGATGGAATTCAAGTATCTTATGAAGGAAAATTACTACATGATATAAAGGAGTTAATGTATCAAGTTGATCAAAGAGTTTGTAATTTAGAAATTAAGGTTGAATCAATGGAGCATAGCCAAGAGGTACTAGAAGAATCATTAGCATATATAAATAAATATATTGTAGATCAGCGCTAAATTAGAAAATAAATGATATCTAGTGTATAATTATACTTATAATTTTTATGCTAGGAGATTTATATGAAAGATAGGAATAAAAAAGTAGTAAGATGGGGTTTATTTTTAGGATGGATGATTTTTATATTTTATATGTCTCATCAGCCTGGAGATAAGTCTAGTGAACAAAGTAAGTTTGTACTATATATTTTTAATTTATTAGGATTAAAATTGGATAACTATTTCGGAGAATTAGCAACTTTAGTTATAAGAAAGGGTGCACATTTTACAGAATATTTTATCTTATTTATCTTAACATATAATGTTATAAGTTTATATGTAATAGAGAGAAAATCTAGATTTTATTCAATAATACTTGTATTTTTATATGCATGTTCTGATGAATTTCACCAGTCATTTATACCTGGAAGAGGACCGGCTTTTAAAGATGTTATGATTGATACATCAGGAGGAATTTTAGGATATTTTTGTGTAAGTATATACAATAGAATTATTAGAAAAAGAAGGGAGTTATAGTTTAACTATAACTCCTTAATTTTTTAACTCCGTTACATGCGTAGTTATATATTTATTCTCATTAAGAGATTTTACTATTTGTTGAAGTGGAGATTCTATAGAGTAGTCTACGTCAAATACATTGTTAGATGTATCAACTTCTATAAAATCTAATTCCTTTGTAGAATGATAAAAAAAGCTTGCTAATAATCCAGGAGTAGGTTTATTTAACTTTTTTATTATTGGATTAGCATCTAAGTCTCTTACGTAGCTTAAAGGCGTAGGAATATATAAGTTATTGTTTTTAGTTTTTTGTAGTTTAGTATATATCAAATAATTCTTTGGTTCATAAATATATTGAAAGTATTCTTCTATAACAGATTTTTGTGCAGAAGATGCTTTATAGTGTGAACTTTCAAAAAAGCCAAAAGGTATATTTAATGCAGTAGCAGTATCGATAGCATTTTCGATTACGGCTCTAGTTTCCTCCTCTGAGCTATTAATTTTACGGGAAAGTTCAGTTCCAACAGCACTTCTAGAATCTCCAGCCTGATGAGTATAGCCATGTAATCCTATTAATGCACCATGGTTAATAAAGTAATCTAATAGATTTATAAAAGCAGCATTTTCAAATGTATCAACAGTTAATAAATCATTGTCAATATTGTCATTAGGAGCTTTAAATCTAGGTATCCATGCAATATGATATTTAATTCCTGAATTACTTAAAAAGTTTGCCATTGCTTTAAATTTAGGTTGATTAGTTTCTGATGATATTCCTTCACCAGCTGTAAAATCTTCTAGCCTAACTAAAGCTATTTTCCCATTGGAACTTTTTTTAGAAGAATTATTTTGTAGATTATTTTGGGGAGCTTTAAAAATATTAATAGTCTGATTTTCGAATGTATAAACTGAAATTAAATTAAATACCTCTTCTATATCTGATATAGAAATAAAAGCTTGGTTATTTTTGGTTAATATATTACCTCTTAAATATAAGGACTCATTTCCTTTGGTATAAGAGTTTTCATTTAAAGTAATAGTGTGATTAGAATTTGAGATAGTAAAAGTATTATTTGATTTAGTGAGATTATATCCAAGCGTTTTACATACATAATCTAGGGGAATATAGTGTCTTTGTGATTTTTTTATGACGGGTATGGAGGCATCAATATTACTTAGAATGTTAACTTTAACATCTGAAACCAATTCTTCTTTTGTATTTTTAAAGTTTAACTTAGGTGTATAGGAAGATTTAAAGTCATCATTAGGTAATAATTTAGATTGTACTTTATTATCTTTTACTGTTACAAATCCTTGGAAAAAGCTAAAGTAAAATAATATTCCATATAAAATTGCAATAGAGAGTATAGATAATAATGTAGATAATATAATTTTTTTCTTTTTGCTCATTTTATACTCCTTAATTTATAATAATTCAATAAAAATTATAGCATAAATAGGTATTATTATATAAATGATTACAAAACTTAAGAAAATATTTATAAACATACAATAAAATACATTGCTAAAAATGATATAATGAAAAGTAATGTGGTTTATTATATGGAGGATAAAATAAATGAAGTTAAAGGATAATATAAAAAATAACTATACTAAATATATCATAGGTACTTTTATTATAATATCAGCTTTACTAATAGCTTATATATTATTTAAGTATCCGCAAGTTGGAGTTGCTGATCAAGGAGATTTTGATAGAGTTATGGGATTATCAGGATTATCTTTATTAGATTCAGATAAAATGAATCCTGATTTTAAACGTTTCTATGATTATATTGTTACTGACTACAAGATTAATACAAATATATTTACTTTACTTATTACGCTATTTGGATCAAGTATGGGGTACTTAATAACATTTATATCTTATATATGTAAGGTTTTAGGGCAAGAAGTATTTAAAACACAATATTTAGCTATTGCTTATGCAATAATATATATATCTTCTATTGCTATTATTTTAAAGAACTTAAATATAAAAAGTAAACTTAAATTAACTATTGTTGCGTTAGTTAGCATTTTTGTATTTATGGATGGAAATTATATACTATGGTTTAATAGTTTATATGGAGAACCAATGATGTTATGTACATTATTGCTATTTATAGGGACATTTTTATACTATATTAATTGTAAATATGTAAGGCATGACGAAAGTAATATAGCATCTAAAATTTCGCTAGTATATATAGGTGCATTTATGTTCTTAGGATCAAAGATGCAGGTATTTACCACTTTACCATTTGTAGTAATACTGTTATGTAAGATCCTTTGGGATAATAGAAAGATATTAACACGTAAGAATTTAATATTATTATCAGTATTTTTAGCTGTGGTAGTAATCTATCCAGTTCAAATAAATATGGTAAATAAGAATATAAGTAAAGATACTCAATATAATTCTGTGTTTTATGGCGTTCTTAATGGATCAGAAACGCCTGAACAGGATTTAATAGATCTTGGACTTAATCCAGATATGGCAGGAGAAGCAGGAAAACATTCTTATTTAGATGCAAGTGAATATGTTAAATATATACCTAGAACGCCAATAACTGAGGAAGAGTTTTATAGTAAAATAAGTAATGGAAAGCTAGCTAAATTTTATTTAACTCATCCTAAAAGATTAATAGAGGGAATGCAGTATACAGCAGGAAAAGCTTTTATTACTAGTACGTCTTTAGGAAAGTGTTATAGAGCTGACAGTGAAGAACCAGTAAGAGAATTTAATAGATTTACTACGTGGTCTAATTTTAGAGAGACAAAATTACCAACAAAGTTATGGTTTATACTATCAGTATTTATAGGTATATTTATAGTATCTTTAATCAAGTTTATAAAGAGTTCAGGAAACGAAGAAGTTAGAAATAAGATATTATTGTTATGGGGAATAATGTTAATAGGCGGAATACAGTTCCCAATGCCTTTTGTAGGAAATGGGCAAGCAGATACAGCTAAACAATTATATCTATTTAATTTTGTGTTTGATATATTATTAATTATAGGAGTACTTTGGAGTTTATTTAAATTAATTGACTTTATTAAAGATAAAATAGTAAAGAGATAGGGAAGGGCAACAATTTATGAATTTAAAGGATAAAATAAATGATATTAAGTTTTATAAAAGAAGAGTGTTTTTAGCGGAAATAAGTAAATTTAGATTTGTTACAATAATAGATATGTTATTAAAGTCTCTTATATTTATGACATTAGTTGAAGTAAGTTCTGCGGATAAAATTAAATTTAGTAATATAGGCTTTAAGTTTATATTTGTTTACTTAGCTTTTATATTATTATTTTATTCATTTGGATATTTATTTTCAAAAAATAAACAGATTGTATATTATATTATTTTAAATATATTATTCAGTACTTTATTGATAGCAGATTTATGGTACTTTAGAGTAAATAGAGATTTTTTAGGATTAAAAAATATATTCTTTTCGGGTACATTTAATCCAGTAGGAGAATCTTTATATCAATTTAAAACTATAGATTTATTATTTGTTATAGATATAGTTGCCATAATTTTATTTGTCTTCATAAAGAAGATAAGAAGTACTGAATCAAGAAGTTTCGGAAAGTTCCTTTTTACTCTTAGGCATGTAGCAATTATTTTGTTAATATCATTTGTATGTATAGATGTATTAAGTATTAGTGGATGGTCTAACAGAATGCTTACTAAAAGATGGACGACGCTGATGTCTGCAAGAGCATCAGGACCAATAGGATATCATCTTATAGAGTCAGCTAGAACTTTATCTAAAGTAATGAATCCTTTGTCAAATAGTGAAAAAGATGAGATAGAGCAGTGGTTAGCTTATAATAGAGAAGATTTAGAGCCAAATGAATATAGTGGAGTTGCAAAAGGAAAGAATGTAATATTTATTCAGGTAGAGTCTTTAGAGAATTTTGTTATAAACAAGAGTGTAAATGGAAAAGAGATATCTCCATTTTTAAATAAGCTTACAAGAGAGGGCTTGTATTTTAACAATATATATGAACAAAATAATGCAGGTAATAGTATAGACTGCGATTTCATGGTTAATACATCTATATATCCATTAGGTGATAAAATAACAGCATTAAATTATGGTGAGAATGTTTATTCTAATTCTTTGCCTAGAATATTAGAGGGGGAAGGATATAAAACAATATCATCTCACGCAGAAGAAATTGGAGAATTTAACTGGACAGAGTTGCATAAAAATGGATTTGGAATTGAGACTATGTGGGATATTGGAGATTATGTTTATGAAGAGACTGTAGGATACGGATTATCTGATAAAAGCTTTTTAACGCAAGTTTCTAATAAATTAAAAGGTGTACAAGAACCTTTCTTCTTTCAAGCGCCTACAATGTCTAATCATGGTCCATTTGAAATTGATGAGAAATATAGAGAGTTAGACTTACCTGAAGAAGTTGATGAGAGCTATTTAGGTGGATATTTTGAGAGCGTAAGATATACAGATAGGCAGATAGAAATGTTTTTTGAGAAATTAGATGAAATGGGTATATTAGATAATACAATGATTGTATTATATGGGGATCATGCTGGAGTTCATAAATATTATAATGATGATATACAAAAACTAGATTATGAAGGAAACTGGTGGAAAGAATATGATAATAAAATTCCTTTAATTATATATTCAAAAGGTATTAAGCCAAGCGTTATAGAGGCAAGTGGGGGACAAGTAGATATCCCAACTACTATTGCATATTTACTTGGTATTGATAAGGATAAGTATTTAAATACATCTATGGGAAGAGTATTGGTTAATACAAATAGAGATGCTACAATAATAAAAGGGAATGAAATTAAAGGAAACGTTAAAAATGAAGAGGAATTAGAACATTTATTAAAGTCATATGAGATAGGTGAAAAAATTATAAAGAATAATTATTTTGGAAGAGAGTAAAATCTTTATGGAGGATTAGAAAATGAAAGAAGTATTATATTTGGTAGTGCCTTGTTATAATGAAGAAGAAGTATTACATGAAACTGCTAAAAGATTATTAGAAAAGATTAATGTAATGATAAAAAATGAGGTTGTATCTGAAGAAAGTAAGATTCTATTTGTTAATGATGGATCTAAAGATAAAACTTGGAGCATTATACAAGAGCTTCATGAACAAAATAACATTTTTAGTGGTGTTAATTTATCAAGAAATAAGGGGCATCAAAATGCATTGTTAGCTGGTCTTATGACTGCTAAAGAATATGCGGATATGACAATATCATTAGATGCAGACTTGCAAGATGATATAGATGTAATAGATAAGTTTGTAGAAGAATACTATAATGGCAGTGATGTAGTTTATGGAGTAAGATCTTCAAGAAAGACAGATACTTTCTTTAAAAGGACAACAGCTCTTGGATTTTATAAGTTTATGAATATGTTAGGTGTAGATGTAATGTATAATCATGCAGATTATAGACTTATGAGTAAGAGAGCTTTAGAAGGTCTAAGTCAGTTTAAAGAAGTAAATCTATTCCTTAGAGGAATTGTTCCTTTAATAGGATATAGATATTCTGTAGTAGAATATGAGAGACATGAGAGATTTGCAGGAGAATCAAAGTATCCTCTTAAGAAGATGCTTGCATTTGCTTGGGATGGAATTACATCATTTAGTGTAAAGCCTATAAGAATAATAACAGGATTAGGATTTTCTATATTTGCACTAAGTTTTATAGCCTTAATATATTCATTAGTTGTTAAGTTTATGGGAAATACTGAAGCTGGATGGACATCAATAACTATATCTATTTGGATGATTGGTGGAATACAATTATTATCTTTAGGAGTTATTGGAGAGTATATAGGAAAGATATATAACGAGACTAAGCAAAGACCAAGATTTATAATAGCAGATAAATTAATAAATAATGAAGAAAGAGATAATTAGTATGGAATCTTTAATTAATAGGATAAAAGAAGTATTTTTTTCTAAACAATTTATAATGTTTGTTTTTATAGGTGTAATAAACACATTTAATGGAGTGATATTTTCATACATATATTCTAGTTTTTTGAATGAGAATATTGCATTTATATTTGGATATATTTCAGGGTTAGTAATATCTTATATATTAAATAGTTATGTTACTTTTAAAGAAAAGTTAGAATTTAATAAATTCATTAAATTTGCAATTTCGTATATTCCTAACTTTATTATTCAAAATATTGTAGTTTTCATAGTATTTAATATGATGGGATTACATAAATTAATTGCTTATGGATTAGCTGCAGTAATTGGAGTCCCAATAACATTTGTGTTTATGAAGTTTTTTGCATTTAAAAAGAATAAATAGTTTTAAAGATTAAGCAAATTTTGCTTAATCTTTTTTTATGTCTATGAAAATATAAAAACAAGAAAAATAAATATCCATACTACCTTTTTATTTACTATTTTGCAGTTTTTAGTATACATGGAGAAAATGATGGTAAAAATACTAGTAAGAAAATTCTGAAAATTCAAATAAGTTAAGAGGATATGAATGCTCTATATAGAATATATAAAATGTAATATCTTAGTTTCGATATAAGGCAAGGACTATTTTATGGAGTGATAACATAAAAATTATAGTATAAGTTAGCTCATGATTTATATTAATCAAAAAGTCTATATATAGGAAAGGTGGGTGAAAGTCAAAGGTTAATAAATATTAATACTTTGACGAAAATAATGAAAGACTATTCTATTAACAATCTTAGAAATTTAGGGATTATAGGACACAGTTCTTCAGGAAAAACTTCACTAACAGAGGCCTTATTGTACTACTCTAAGGTTACGGATCGCTTAGGTAGAGTAGAAGATGGAACAACAATATCTGACTTTGATCAAGAAGAGAAGAAAAGAGGAATATCTTTATCATCTTCAGTAATTCCATTGGAATGGGAAAAAATAAAGATTAATTTAGTTGATATTCCAGGATATTTTGATTTTGTTGGAGAAAGCATTCAAGGTATGAGAGCTGTAGATGTTGCAATGATTGTAGTTTGTGGTGTTGCAGGTGCTCAAGTAGGAACAGAGCAAGCGTGGGATTATTGTAATAAGATAAAGTTACCGAGAACATTTTTTATAAATAAGTTAGATAGAGAGCATTCAGATTTTGATAAGGTTCTGCAAAACCTTAAAGAGCAATTTGGAATTAGTGTTGTTCCTATACAATATCCAATCGGTAAAGAAAATAACTTTAATGGAGTTATTAATGTGATAACTAAGAGAGCAAGAGTTTATAATCCAAAAACTAAGATGATGGAGGTAGCAGAAATCCCACCAGAATTAGTTAATAAGGTTGATGAATGTAAACAAATGATTATGGAGTCAGTAGCAGAAACTGATGAGGTGTTATTAGAAAAATATTTTAGTGAGGGCGAACTAAGTGATTTAGAAATATATGAAGGCTTAATAAATGGATGTGCGTCAGGTGATATAGCCCCTGTTATGTGTGGTTCTGCTACAAAAATTATAGGAATAAATACATTGTTAGAAGATATAGTTGAATGTTTTCCATCACCTAAATATGCAATACCACAAAAAGCATTAAATATTGAGTCAAATAAGGAAGAATTTATTCAATTAAGTGAAGATAAACCGTTTTCAGCCATGGTATTTAAGACTATAGCGGATCCATTTGTAGGTAAGATTTCTTTATTTAGAGTAATTACAGGTAAGTTGAATGGAGATATGACTGTAGTAAATACTAATAAAAATAAGATGGAGAAATTAACTCATGTATTTTTTATGAGAGGCAAGAATCAAGTTCCAGCAGATAAAGTTATAGCTGGAGATATTGGAGCAGTAGCTAAGCTACAATACACATCTACAGGGGATACTTTATGTGATCAATCTTGTAAAATAATTTATGATAAAATGAATTTTCCTAATACGGTAATGTCAATGGCGGTTTTGCCAAAAAGTAAGGGGGATGAGGATAAGATATCTCTAGCATTAAGTAAGTTACAAGATGAAGATCCAGTATTTAATGTAAGTAGAGATATAGAAAATGCAGAAACAATAATTTCAGGACTTGGAGAAGTTCATTTAGAGGTTATAGCTTCTAAGTTAAAAAATAAGTTTGGAGTAGAGGTACAGCTTAGAAGACCTAAAATACCATATAGAGAAACAATAAAAGGAAGTGCAGATGTACAAGGAAAGCATAAGAAACAATCCGGTGGACATGGTCAATACGGAGATGTAAAAATTCTATTTGAGCCTCGTAATGATGGTGAAAAAGATTTAGAATTTGTGGATAAGGTAGTAGGAGGAGTAGTGCCTAGAAACTTTATTCCAGCAGTTGAAAAGGGCTTGAGAGATTGTATAAAGCATGGTATTTTAGCAGGATATCCTGTTATAGGATTAAGAGCAACATTACATGATGGCTCTTATCATCCTGTAGATTCTTCTGAAATGGCATTTAAGATTGCTGCATCAATTGCATATAAAAAAGGTTTAGAGGGTGCAAAGCCAATTTTGCTAGAACCAATTATGCACATAGAAATTTTAATCCCAGAAGAATATATGGGAGATGTAATTGGTGATATAAATAAGAAGCGTGGAAGAGTACTAGGAATGGAGCCATGTGGTAAACTTCAGAAACTTGTTGTGGAAGCACCAATGGCAGAGTTATTTAAATTTGCTACAGATTTAAGGTCTATAACTCAAGGTAGAGGAAGCTTTGATTTGAAAATAGAAAGATATGAAGAGGTTCCACCTACAGAAGCAATAAAAATAGTAGAGAAGACCAATGAGGAAAAAGAATTGAAAAATGAAGCTTAATATCTATGGAGGGTGGTAAATTTTACACCCTCCATTTTTGTTGTCACTGTGAATATAAGTAAGTACATAGGAGAAAATAGTTATGTAAGGAGAATAAAAAAATAGTTGTAGAATATACTTATATAGATTAGGGAGATAGGTACATTAGGAGGAGGATTATGTCAGATTATAGGATGGAAATAAAAGGTCAAATTGGACTAAGTGATTATAGTAATATATACGATTATTTAGGTATAGTTGAAGATGATGATGTTTTTACAATTAAATTTGATAACAGTAATAAACATGATATAGATATTATTAATTCAATGCTTAAGGGGAGTTCATTTAATATTAAAGAAGAAGGATATGATAATTTGGGAAATTATTATATTAATACATATAAAAGAAAATAATTTATATTTATAGGGTTTATTTATTATTTAAAAGGATTTAGAATAATAATATAAACCCTTTAATATTTTACCATATGAGGAGGCAATCATGAAAAAGTATGTAATAGGTGTAGATTTAGGTGGTACGAAAATAAGTACAGCTATATCAACTATAGAAGGAAATATATTAGCAAATGTAGTATTACCTACTAAAGCTGAAGAAGGAGAAGCAGCTGTATTAGGAAGAATAGTACAATCAATTGATGAAGTAATTGTTGGATCAAGTACTTCAATAGATGAAATAGAAGCTATTGGAATAGGTTCACCAGGACCTTTAGATGCGAAGAAAGGAATAATAATAACAACTCCGAATCTTCCTTTTAAAAATTACAATTTAGTACAACCTTTAAAAGAAAAATATAATATTCCGGTATATTTAGATAACGATGCTAATGCTGCAGCAATAGGAGAGTATATGTTTGGTGCTGGAAAAGGTAAAAATAGTATAGTGTATTTTACAGTTAGTACTGGAGTAGGTGGAGGAGCAGTATTGGATGGTAAAGTATACAGAGGTCATACATCTAATGCCTTAGAAATCGGACATACTACAGTAGATCCTAACGGACCTAGATGTAACTGTGGAAACTTAGGTTGTTTAGAAGCAATGTCATCAGGAACAGCAATAGCTAAAAAAGGTAAAGAAGCTGTTTCAACTAATGTTGAGACGAGCTTAAAAAAGCATGACACTGTTACTTCATATGAAGTATTTAAAGAAGCGGAAGCTGGAGACGAAGTTGCAAAAGATATAATAGATAATGCCTTAACATATCTAGGAATTGGTGTGGCAAATGCAATAGCTACATTTGACCCAGAGATGATAATAATAGGCGGGGGAGTATCAAAGGCTGGTGATATAGTGTTTGATACTGTAAAAAAGGTTGTTAATAAGAGATGCTTTAAGAGTATGGCTGAAAGTTGTGAAATAGTTCCTGCTGGACTTGGTTCAGATGCAGGAGTAGTTGGTGCAGTTGCATTAGCTATAATAGAGAGTAGGTAGTTATAATAATAATCCCAATAGTAAATGCTATTGGGATTTACTATTGGGAGGGACACTATTATGATTACAGTTTATTTAACTAGACATGGACAAACTGTTTGGAATTTAGATAAAAGATTACAAGGGTCTGGAAATTCAGATTTAACTGATCATGGAGTTGAGCAGGCAGAGCAGTTAAAAAAAAGAGTAGATGGCCTTAAATTAGATGTTATATATACTAGTCCATTAGAGAGGGCGAGAAAAACAGCTAATATAATTAGGGGAAATAGAAATATAGAAATAATAGAAGTAGATGCTTTTAAAGAAATAAGCTTTGGAGAATATGAGGGCCATACAGAAGAGGAACTATTAAAGGTAGGAAGAGGAAAAGAAATAAAAGAAATTTTTAATGGGAATATGGATATAAAGGCTCCAGGTGGAGAATCTTTAATAAATCTATATGATAGAGTAGGGGAAGCTTTAGAGAATATATTAAAAAATAGTATAAATAAAAAAATATTAATTGTAGCTCATGGCATGACATTAAAAGCTGTGATGAACTATTTTAATAAAGGAAATGGATTTTATAAAGAAATAATGGGACAAGCATCCCTTACAAAAATTAACTGTTATAAGGATGAATTTCAGTTTGAATATATAAATGATACAAGTCATATTAACAAAAAAATAAATTCAGGTTGGTAGAATATTTTTGTGAATAATTTTGCTAGGTACTACATATGTTAGAGATGTAGGTACTAAATTCTTTTTCCTCATACATATTTTTCTTAACTATTTATTAATTAATGTTGTAAACTATTTTACTTTACACAGTAATGTAGTGGGGAAAAGAATTTTTTATATATGCTATCCCTAATTATTATTAGGGATAGCTCATATGTTGAATGTTTAGGGGAGTCTATGACTCCCTTAAATTATTTGTGTTATAATGTATGTTAATAAAAGGAAGAGGTGAGGTTTTAATGAAGGCAGAAATATTAGCTGTAGGAACAGAGATATTATTAGGAGATATTATAAATACTAATGCACAATTCATATCTAAAGAATTAGCTTTATTAGGAATAGATGTATACCGTCAAGAAGTAATTGGTGATAACGAAGATAGATTATTAGAGGCAATAGGAGAAATATTTCAGAGAAGTGATATTTTAATATGTACTGGTGGCCTTGGACCTACAGAAGATGATTTAACTAAAGAAACAATATGTAAGTATTTTAATGCTGACTTAGAGTTACATGAAGAATCTCTTGCAGAATTAAAAAATTACTATAAGAGGTTAGATAGACAAATGACAGAAAGTAATCTTAAGCAAGTTTATTTTCCTAAGGAATCAAAAGTCTTATCAAATCCAAATGGGACAGCTCCAGGAATGATTTTGGAGAAGAATGATAAAGTGGCTATTATACTTCCAGGACCTCCTAGAGAAATGAAACCTATGTTTTTAAATTATGTAAAGCCATACTTAAAGGATAAAGGTAATGGAGTTATAATATCTGAAGTATTAAGAGTATTAGGTGTTGGAGAAAGTACAGCAGCTAATATGATTAAAGATTTTATTAATAATGGAGTTAATCCAACAGTTGCACCTTATGCAAAGGAAGATGATGTAATATTTAGGATTACTGCTAGAGGTAAGAGTGAAGAAGATGGAAGAAAACTTATAGCACCTGTAAAAGAGGAAATGAAAAAAGTATTTAATTTAGATTGCTATGGAGAGGGTGAAGAGCTAACAATCGAAGAAGTTCTAGGAAAATTGTTAGTAGATAGAAAACTTACCATATCAACAGCTGAATCTTGTACAGGTGGAATGATAGCTAGCAGATTAATTAATTATCCAGGAATATCTGAGGTGTTTCTAGAAGGTGCTGTAACTTATTCTAATGAAGCAAAGGAAAGAACTCTAAATGTAAAGAAGAAAACTTTAGATACTTATGGAGCTGTTAGTGAGGAAACAGCAAAGGAAATGGCTATTGGTATATCAAAAAGAACTGGTTCAGATATATCGGTTGTTACAACAGGAATAGCAGGTCCTGGTGGTGGTTCAGAAGAAAAACCTGTTGGATTAGTATATATAGGGCTATATTATAAAGGAAAGGTAAAAGCATTTAAATATATATTTAATGGAAATAGGCATAATGTAAGAACTAAAGCTACTGTTACAGCATTAGATTTAGTTAGAAGGGAAATTTTAAAGGATAATTAGTTATTAAAAGTGAAACAATCCCTCTTATGCTTAATAAAAACACAAAAGGGATTGAAACGTATATAAATAAAATGGGGGAGAGGCGATTATAAAAAGCGTCTCGCTTCATATATAATTATTTCCTCAGTATACAAGAATTATTCATAAAATAGGAGAGAGAGATGAGTAAATTACAAAGATCTAACATATATTTCTTAATTTTAGTGCTATTAACAATATTTTTACCTGAATATTTAATAAAAACATATTTGTTAATAGGGATAAAAGATATAAGAATAATGCAATTTTTAAATCACGTTATTTTATTTTTAGTACCTGCAATAATTTATGTTGTTGTTACTAAAGTAAATATAAAGGAAACATTTAGATTAAATAAAATACATTTAAAAGACTTATTATTAATAATTTTAATTGCATTTGTTTGCTATCCATTAATGGGGTGCATATCTGCTATATCTCAGATGTTTTTTACAAATAATATAGGAACATTTATGGCTGCTATTGCAGATACTCCATATTGGGCTATGTTATTACTTATGGCAGTTACCCCTGCAATAACAGAAGAGATAACTTTAAGGGGAGTTGTTCTATCAGGGTATGATAACCAGTCTAAATTTAAAGCAGCACTAATAACAGGTATTTTATTTGGTATATTTCATATGGATTTTCAACAGTTTTTATATGCTGCAGTATTAGGTTTTATTTTTGCATATATAGTTAGAATTACAAATAGTATTTTTTCCTCAGTAATAATGCATTTTATAATTAATGGAATATCAGTAACTGCGCAAAAGGTATTGTTTTCTGCAGAAGAATTAATTTCTCAAGTAGTAGAGGAACCATCTTTAATGGATTTAAGTTTTAATATGAAGCTTACTTATATGTCTACTTATATATTAGTAGGAGTAGCTTTCGGAGTATTGGTATATAAGCTTATTCATAAACTTGAAGTATGGAACATAGAAAGACAAGGAGTACCAGATGAAATTGGTGAATCTAATTATTTAAGAGATGTAAGTGATGAACCTAAGGAAAGTGTAATCAATTGGTCTTTTATATTAATTGTAGTAATATATTTAGCCTTTATGATTTATGATGTATATATTAGATAATAAAAAAGCTATCTTCTATGATAGCTTTTCTTATATTTAAGTATTGACTAAGATTATACTTAGAGATTTATTAATAACTATTGTGGGATAGCATTAAAACTAAAAACTTTTAGTAATATTTCTTGAATTATTATAAAACAAAGAGAAATCACTTTGCTTTACCCAACCTCTAGAGTTTATGTTGCTATCTATAGGTAGTGCAACATAGAACCATGTATCTCTTAGAACCTCAGCTTTATCTAAAATTTTGACTTCCATTTTTACCTGTGTTGTTTGAAGTAGGTTTGAACTTTCTATAGGAGCAATCAAAACATTAGATTTTTCTTTAAGTAAACCAGTATAGTTCGTCGGTATAAGATATTTTATTTGAATAGATTCCTTAGTTCTAGTAAATTTAGAAAGTTTAGATCTTAAGTTATTGTTTTGGCTATTTGCAACTAAAAGTTGATGCTTTAAGATTGATTGTTTTCTATCAAAATAAAATATTGTTATAATAAGTGCTATAAGTAAAATTAAAAATATAATATACTTCATAGAAATGCTCCTTAATAGCTATACAATATAAATATATTTATCTATTAACAAAACATACCTAAAAGATAAGTTACTATTTAAAAAAATTAACTGCTTTTCCTAATACTTTTCCAATGGAGTCATGAATAACAAGGTTAGCTTTATTATCAGCAGTGGTTGAACTCTTATTTATAAGAATTAGATTCTTGCCTTTAAAATAATTAATAAGTCCAGCTGCAGGATATACAACTAAAGAAGTACCTCCAATTATAAGTGTATCAGCTTTAGAGATTGCGCTTATTGCTCCTTGTATAGTAGACTCATCTAATCCTTCCTCATAAAGAACTACATCAGGTTTTACAGTTCCGCCACATTTAGAGCATATAGGAATTCCATCTGATTCTAAAATAAACTTTTCATCATAAAATTCATGACAGCTTATACAATAGTTTCTTAAGACAGAGCCATGAAGTTCAAATACATTTTTAGATCCAGCTGATTGGTGTAAGCCATCAATGTTTTGAGTAACTATAGCTTTAAGTTTACCCATTTCTTCAAGTTTGGCTAAAGCTATATGTGCCTCATTGGGTTTAGCATTAGGATATATAAGTTTTGATTTGTAGAAATTATAGAATTCCTTTGGATATCTTATGAAAAATGTATGTGAAACCAGTTGTTCAGGAGTAAATGTAATATTTAGTTTTTCATTAAAAAGACCATTAGAACTTCTAAAGTCAGGAATTCCGCTTTCTGTTGAAACACCTGCTCCACCGAAGAATACTATATTGTTACTATCTTTAAAAATTTGAATTAATTTTTCTATTTCAGTATTCATAAAATCATCTCCATAAATATTTATAATTTTATTATTGCACAAATATAATAAAAAATAAAACATACAGAAATTTGGTGTTAAAGATAGCTTTAAAAGTAAATAAAAAAAGTTTTACTTACATAATACTTTCAAATATGTTAAAATAAAGATACAACGAGTAGTTTTTGCAACGTAAGTCCTGTTGTGAAGGCTATTTTTTTTATGTTGGCGTAATTTTTTTAACTGCCTAAGTTAACTCTATATAAAGCTATTAGTAACTTCAGGTAATTAAAGTTTTATGTAAGGAAGGAGACGATTTTATGTTTAAGGTTAATGATTACGTTATGTATGGAATGACAGGAGCATGTAAGGTTATTGATATAAAGAAGGAAAAGTTCATGAACAATGAACAAAAAGAATGCTACGTGTTAAGTCCTATTTACTCTAAAAATATGACAATAAAAATTCCAGTAGATAATAAGAAAGTAATTATTAGAGGTATACACTCTGAAGAAGAGGTAGAGTCATTAATGGAGAAAGTGTCTGATATGGATTTATTTTGGGTAGACAATGATAAAGAAAGATCAGAAACATTTAAGTCAATGTTGAAGAATGGAGAATGTGAAGATTTAATCACAATAGTTAAGAGCATTTACTCCAATAAGAAGAACAAGGTGTCAGGTAAAAAGACAAATAAAAATGATGATGAGGTTATGAAGACAGCAGAAAACTTATTGAATGAAGAATTTTCAATTAGTTTAGGAATAGAGAAAGAAAATGTTAAGTCTTATATACTTAGTCATATTAATCAATAATATAATCTTACGGTAAAAAGATGGTGAATTAATGAATATCACCATCTTTTTGATTTCTAGTCCATAATTAGAAAAGCTTTATAGAATAATATGATTCTAATTAATAATATAGATAAGTTATACATATAATTAATAAGTAATATTGTAGTAAGGAGTAGATTGATGAGCATATATGATTTGTCTGGAGAGCAGCTTTTAACTTTATCTTGGCTTATTGCAACAAAAAGTGTACAAGGATTATCTTTAGCTGAACAAGATGTTTTAGGATATTTTTTTACATCAGTAGGTGAAAATATCTTATTAATACGTGCTCAAAATGAATTGCTTACAGATGTACGTAATGAAAGAGGAATTAATACAGAGGGTAGAAGTGAGGGATTTTAAAGAAAAGTAGAAAAAGTAATTGACATAATTTAATTATATATATATAATACTAATTGTATCTGGTGATGATGGCATAGAGGAAACACTCCTTCCCATACCGAACAGGAAAGTTAAGCTCTATAGCGCCAATGGTACTGCATGGGAAACCGTGTGGGAGAGTAGGACGTTGCCAGGTAATATGATCTACTAGCTCAGTCGGTAGAGCACTTGACTTTTAATCAAGGTGTCCGGGGTTCGATTCCCCGGTAGGTCACCAAAGGGTCACTTCACGATGAAGTATTCTCTAATAAGAACTTGCTTAGCATTATATATAAAAAGGGTTTTACAAATGTAAAATCCTTTTTTTTATTAATTATTTTTAAATAGTGATAAAATATCATTTTTTGAGAAAATAAGAAACTTCTTTATACTAGCTAAGTCTTCCTTAAAAGAAGTATTATCATCTTCAGTTAAGTACCCGCTTATTACAATTGATATTATGAAGAATAGTATACCAAGATTAATATAAATATCTTTTATATCTGCAATAAATAAATTGCTAATACCAATAAAGTCTAAACTTCCTCCATAGAAGATTTTATCTATTAAGGAACATAAAGATCCGCTAAATATAAATAGAAAACACATATCTCCGTAAAAACTATTATTCCCCTTAGAAAGATAGTATCTATATAGTTCAAAGAATAAAACGATAGCAATGAAGTTTACAAAAATAAGTAAAGGAAAGCTTATGCCAGTACTAAATCTCGCATTAAGCCAAGAGCCATCTGTATTAATAATAGGATTAAAGCTTAAAAAACCTTTAATTATATCTATATAGTCTTCAAAGAAGAAAAATTTTATTATTAATTTAATCCCCTGGTCTATTACCATTAATATAGAAAAGATAATAATTATTGTTTTACATTTAAATCCCTGAGGATATTTTTGACTAAGTTTATAGAAATAGAAACCTACTAAAGCAAATAGAATGATAAGAGCTATGTTCCCAATTATGGTAGGTAAATCTTTTACTCTACCAGTTAGTATTTCAAATAAAAAGTATACACTCCACATTAATGGAAGAATACTAATAGTAAGATATTTTAAGTTCTTCATTTAGACCTCCAAGTTTTAAGTATTCAAGTATATTTAAAGTTTAACATAAGGAGTTAGAAAATTCACTATAAATGGTTTTTAAGGTATAATTGAATTTGAGTATAAAAGAAAACTACGAAAGAGGGAATGAGAATGTTAACAATTTTTGCAGTTTCAGATTCAATTGGCGAAACAGCTAATCAAGTAGCCGTAGCAGCTGCAAGTCAATTTGGAAAAGAGGTAGAAGTAAGAAGGATTCCATATGTAAAAACATTAGAGGACGTAGAAGATGTTATCAGTTTAGTTTCAGAATGTGAGAAGGCAATGATAATATCAACAGTAATTACTGTTAATGTAAGAGAATATTTAACAGAGAAAGCTATTGCAAAAAATATATTTGTAATTAATGTATTAGGGCCTATAATAAATGTAGCGTCTACTTTATTGAATGAAGTTCCCAATTATAATCCTGGGGCTATGTGGAATACTGATGAGGAATACTTTAAGAGAATAGAAGCTATGGAATTTGCTATGCAGTATGATGATAGTAAGGATTATAGAGGACTAAAGAATGCTGATGTAGTTCTTGTAGGGTTATCAAGAACATCAAAAACACCTTTATGTATGTATTTAGCTAACAAAGGGTTAAAAGCTATTAATATTCCATTAGTACCTGAGGTTGGTGTACCAGATGAGTTGTTTGAAATAGACAAAAAGAAAATATTTGGTCTTACTATAAATCCACTACAGCTAATAGAGATAAGAAAACGAAGACTAGATAAGTTTCATAGAATTTCCTCTGATATCGAATATGCAGGAGATGCAAGAGTGCTAGAAGAATTTGATTTTGCAGATAGAATAATTAAGAGGATAGGATGTAAAACAATAGATGTAACACAAAGAGCAATAGAGGATACTGCGCTGATAATATTAGAATCACTAGGACGCAAAAATAATAATTAACATATAATGGGGAAAAGATGCATTAATGCATCTTTTTTGTTTTATAGGACATTAATGTTACTGAAGACTTATACTAAAAAATATTATATTATCATCATTAATAACTTCATTAATAAAGAATAAAGTTGAGGGAGTAACAGTAATCTTAGAAATTTCTATATATTAAGGTTAACATAACTCACCAGGGATCTATATATTTAAGTACATAATAGAAAGATTACAAGACTTATCCAATAAACTATACCAAGTGTATCTACATATGTAGAATTTTGAATTATTGAGAATTAACTAGAAAATAAGAATTATATTAGTATAATAACTGTAAAATGATAATAAGAATAAAAAGAATATGATAATATAAAACACGTCGCTGATACGAAATATGTAAACAACAAAAAATGAAAAAAGTTGTTGACAAGATTTCGACAAGGTGATAAGATAAAAAAGTCGCTTGAGTGCGACACACAGATTGGTCTTTGAAAATTGAACAGAATATAAAGTTAAAAACCAGCAATTCTTTTTTACGAGTAAACTTGAGAAATCAA
>OKWN01000415.1_pt1 | contig 20486 bp, 17 predicted proteins | sample 1607151 | NCBI WGS metagenome assembly OKWN01 (sample SAMN07501046, study PRJEB24779) | human gut metagenome | isolation source: stool | host: human infant | place: USA: Pittsburgh, PA | reverse complement strand
TTTCTTTCGTCGGAAATACAATTTGAGTGTACCATAAATGCCTTTTTATTTTTCTAACTTAATTTTACAATTCGCGAATAAAAGACCAAGAACAACTAACATGAACACCACTACCACCTCCTTTAATCTCTGAAGTAGCCACGTGCAAAACGTCTGAAATTCAATTAATGATACACTAAGAAAAAATGGTTGGGATTACCACCTCGGCCATTTTTCCATATTCAGCAGATTAAATGTCATGAATTCTTATCCAATAAACCTCTTATTAGTATATAGCCAAAACTGTTCTTTGAAAATTAGCGATAAAAATAATGATTTTCCTGTTCATTTAAAATCTAATTACTTGTGTAATAAAACTCTCCCTTTTCAATTTCATCTTCTCTTTTTTATCATACTTACATAGCAGTGTTATTGATAGTCTTTCACTGTGAATACGACGGCTCGATACCTACCTATTTTTCTGATTTTAGAAATTTATGGAATCTACCTGAAAAATAAAAAAGAGCAGAACCGAAGATGGATCTGCTCAAGTATCTATTCTATATATATAAGTGTTTTAAAAAAATTTTTTAAAAGCATGGACGACTGATAACTATTTTGCTTCTAACTTTTAACGAATACTTGCTCCAAGTGTTTCTGTCAAAGCTTTTGTTACCTTATCCATTGCTTTATTGATTTCTTCATCTGTCAATGTTGCTTCAGGATTGACGAATGTCAGGCTATAAGCCATGGATTTATGTCCTTTTTCGATGTTTTCTCCTTGATAGACATCAAATAATTGGATATCTGTTAAAAATCTTCCGGCAGCAGAATGGATCACTTCTGTTAATTCCTGATTTGTCACAGTTTCTTTTACAAGCAAAGCGATATCTCGGCTGACTGCTGGGAATTTTGTCACTGCTTCAAAAACGATTTCTTTTTGGGCAGCTTCCACTACAGCAGATAAATCAAACTCAGCAACATATGTTTCTGGAATATCATAACTTTTGGCAATTGTCGGATGCACTTGACCGACAAAACCGATGAATTGTTCGCCAAGGTAAATCGCAGCTGTTCTTCCAGGATGCATTTCTTTTATTTCTGTCACCGTTTGATAATGGATATCTTCATGGATACCTAGTTGTTCAAATAAGTTTTCTAAAAGACCTTTGATGGTGAAAAAGTCTACGTTTTGTGCTTTCGTCTGCCAATCTTTTTCTTCCCAAATACCAGAAATAGCGATGGCTGCATGTTTTATTTCTTGTGGCAGATGTGTGCGCGGATCATTTTCTTGGAAGAATACCCGACCAATTTCATATAAAGCAATCTCTGTATTTTTTCGAGCAGTGTTATAACTGATATCATCTAATAGTCCGCTGATCAAATTCATTCGTAATACAGAACGTTCTTCGCTCATTGGCCAGTCCAAACGTGTAATATTACTTTCTTTTATAACAAACTGTCTTGATTTTTCTTCTGTTGTCAATGCATAACTGATGGCTTCGCTCAATCCGCTTCCTTCAAAGATTGTACGAATTTTACGAGTAGTTTCTTGTTCTTTTGACAAGCTTCCAGCAACCGTTTCTCCACTTGGAAGAGTAGATGGCAACTGATCGTATCCATAAATACGAGCAACTTCTTCGATAATGTCTGCTTCGATTTGGATATCCCATCGTCTTGGTGGTACGACTACGGAATAAACATGATCCTTTTCTTCATAGCTAAATCCAAGTGCTTCAAAAATCTCATTTACTTCTTTAACGACAAGAGATGTTCCTAAATATTGATTGATGCGTTCAAGTGAAATCTTCACTGATACGTCTTCTGCTTTGATCTCTGAACCTTTGACCGCACCTTGTAGAACTTCCCCGCCTGCAAGAGAAACGATCATTGCTGCAGCAACCTCACTGGCTTCTCCAACAGTTGCATGGTTGATCCCTTTTTCAAAGCGTGCAGAAGATTCGCTACGCAAATTAAATTGTTTTGCTGTACGACGGATCGAAATTGGATCAAACAAAGCAGATTCCAGTGCCACTGTTGTTGTTTCATTCGTAATCTCTGAATCTAATCCACCCATGACACCAGCCAAAGCAACTGGTTCTTTGCCATTAGTGATGACAAGATTGTCAGTTGTCAATTCCCGAGATTCTCCATCTAACGTGACTAATGTCTCATTTTCTTTTGCATGACGGACAAGGATCTCATTTGATTTCAATTTGTCGTAGTCAAATGCATGTAGTGGTTGTCCGAATAAAAGCAAAATATAGTTCGTCACATCTACTACATTGTTGATTGGGCGGATGCCTTCATTCATCAAAAGATTTTGCAGCCATTGAGGACTTGGTTGGATGTTTACTCCTTCAATGATGCGGATTTGATAGGCAGGAACGACTTCTTTATCTTCAACTGTCACTTTGATTCTATCGCTAGCAAGTTGTGATGATTCTACTAATTTCTCGTCATCAAATGTAGGCGTCTGACGATAGATTGCCCCAACTTCATAAGCTACGCCACGCATTGACAATGCATCTGCACGATTTGGTGTGATAGACAATTCAATGATCGAATCATCCATATCTAAATAAGAAAAAACTGGATCGCCATTTACAGCTTCTTGTGGCATATAATAGATACCTTCAGCGTATTCTTTCGGTATAACACTGTCTGAATAGCCAATTTCTTGTAACGAGCAAATCATGCCATTTGATACTTGACCACGCATTTTCCCTTTTTTGATCTTCACATTTCCAGCAATCCGTGAGTTAGGAAGCGCAACGATTACTTTGATTCCGACCTTCACATTAGGCGCTCCGCAAACGATTTGAGACAGTTCGTCTTCACCAATATCGACTTGACAAATAGAAAGGTGATCAGAATCTGGATGTGGTACACATTCCTTGACTTCACCGACAACGATTTTTTTCAAGCCTTCTTCTGGAACCGTGATTCCCTCGACTTCGATTCCTGTTACAGACATTTTATCCGCTAATTCTTTTGGTGTTACATTCGATAAATCCACATAACGATTAAGCCATTTATATGAAACTAACATCTTCTTACTCCCCCTTGAACTGACTTAAGAAACGTAAGTCATTTTGATAGAAATTACGGATATCATTCACTCCATACCGCAACATAGCTACGCGGTCTGGTCCAAGGCCGAAAGCAAAGCCTGAATATTCTTCTGGATCGATTCCTGACATCTTCAACACATTCGGGTGCACCATGCCAGCTCCTAAAATCTCGATCCATCCAGTGTATTTACATACGTTACAACCGGCACCACCACATTTGAAACAGCTGACATCTACTTCTACTGATGGCTCCGTAAATGGGAAATAACTTGGACGCAAACGGATTTCACGATCTTCCCCAAACATTTTTTTCATTACGACTTCTAATGTTCCTTTAAGGTCGCCCATCGTGATGTTTTTATCAACAACTAGCCCTTCAATTTGATGGAACTGATGGCTGTGGGTCGCATCATCTGTATCTCTGCGGAAAACTTTTCCTGGCGAAATCATTCGTAGAGCACCCTTAGAGAAATCATGCTTTTCCATTGTCCGCGCTTGGACTGGTGAAGTATGTGTCCGAATCAATATCTCGTCTGAAATATAGAAAGTATCTTGCATGTCCCTTGCCGGATGGTCTTTTGGCAGGTTCATCCGTTCGAAATTGTAATGGTCAGACTCTACTTCGTAACCTTCTACGATCTGATACCCCATACCTACAAAAATATCTTCAATTTCTTCCATGATTTGCGTCACGATATGACGTGTACCATGCTTTACTTTTCTACCAGGCAATGTCACGTCTACTGTTTCTTTTGCCAAAGCTGCATTTAACGCTTCTTCTTCTAATACTTGTTTTTTTCGCTCTATTTCTTCTGTCAAAAGGTCTCGGATCTCATTTGCGAAACTTCCGACTTTTGGACGTTCTTCTGGACTTAGGTCTTTCATCCCACGCAATACTTCTGTGATCGGTCCTTTTTTTCCTAACGTTTCAACACGTATTTGATTTAATTCTTTTAAATCTTGTGCCGCCGTGATTTTGACGATTGTTTCTTCTTTCAAGCTCTCTAATTGTGCTTGTAAAGACATGTGCTTGTTCCTCCTTTAAATTCCAAATACAAAACAAAAAGACCTCATTCCTGTTAAGGAACGAGGTCTTCGCGTTACCATCCTAATTTGCGGATAAATAAACTTACACCGCACTCTTACTTCGTTAACGACAGTTGCCGGTCTGATAATGATCAGACGAACTCGGAAAGTGAACTTCATTTTTCAAACACAGGATCTGTTTTCAGTCTGTGACAGATCTCCCTGAACTGGTTTAGCCAAACTACTCTTTTTCGTCATCGTTCTTTTACTTATTCGTATGGACTATAGTTTACAAGATTTTTTTTACAAAATCAACCGCATTCTTCCTCTGTGACCCATTTTTCGCTCCAAACTTGTATTTGACGCATTGCTTTTTGCAAGTCTGCTCCTTTTTCAGTCAAGAGATATTCTGAACGGCTTTTTTCACTACAGGCAATGTTTCGAGTGACTATTCCTTCTTTTTCTAATTCCTTCAAGCGTTCGACCAATACCCGATCACTAACCATCGGGATTTTTGCCGCAAGCTCGACAAAGCGTTGCGGACCATTTTCGAGTAGTACATCGATAATCAATCCGTTCCATTTTTTTCCTAAAATAGAGAACGTTTTTTCAAATTTAGGACACAAAACGAATTCTGTCTGTGTTAGCTCCATCATACTCACCTCTTCCCAGAGTATAGCATAATCCTTACAAAACATAAGTCAAGTTTGCTCAATTATAATTATTTATTAATGTTTATGATTCGTTTCACCCGAAGTAAAATTAGGAAAACATTTTCTACAGGTTTATTCAGTGCTTCTGTCATTGCTTGTTGGTAAAGTCTTAGCTGTCCTTGATATTTTTGGACGATCGCGTCTATTTCTGCTGGATCATCCGGATGTAAAATGAAATCTGTTTTAAAATCATAGATATGGAGATGATCTTTTTCTTCTAAGTATCCATCGACGATTCCGTGGATCAATAGCTCATCTTCCTGATTTGGATAGTCTTGAAATACTTCATCAGCAGAAAGCAGCATGGAAAAAGGTTGTTCCCGTTTTACGTTTTCTTTGTTGGCAATCAATTGTTGCCCAAGTTCTGTTTGAAAGAACCATATAATAGAAGAAACATCTACTTTTTTTGCGACCTTTTCGTCTATTAACCGTTTCTTTACTAATTCCTGCAACTTTTGATTGATGCTCTCTGTAGTTGGCATTTCTAATGGCAGCAATTGCAGTAAAGCATGGGTAGCTGTTCCAACAGCAGCTGCCGACACTTGCCGATCTTTTTGTAAAAATTTTGGTTCTGCTAGTTGTTCTTGCGTATAACGGAATTGACGAGATGCTGCCTTTGTCTGACTGCTTTCCAGAGTCAAACGTGATTCTTGTGTATCATCTGGATCTTCGAATAATCGTTTGATCTCAGATACAGATTGATAACTTGTGGTTTGCGAAGAAGCCTGATAAGGATATTCATAGGCTAGACGTTTTTGTAACGAATCTGCTAATACAGTTTCCTTTTCTTTCATCTGCTCTTCTAAGTTAACCAGTTCTTTTTCAGCAAGCAACTGTCTTTGTTCAATGATTGTCTGCTGATTCATCCATGAAATAGAAAACTGTGCATTTGAATCTTGAAGGAGAGAAGTCGAAACTTCTTCCTCTAAGTATTTCTGCATTTCAGGATGACGGATCAATCCGTAACCAATCCAATTCATCAAGCTGCTTCTGCCCTTCAAACGTAGCGCAGGATCAAAAACCAACTCCTCATGATCAGCTGCTTCAGACCACGTTTGGATCATTTGCTCTTTATTTTTATAGGAACCGACAATGAAAAGCTTTTGTTCTGCCCGAGTCAATCCTACATACAATTTACGCATTTCTTCCGACAACAATTTGTTTTGCTTTGCCAATTTGATGGCTTGAAACGGTAACGTATCATATAACACCCGTGTTTCAGGATCCATATAGCGAATACCTGCTCCAAGTTTTTCTTCAAAAGCATACCGATTGCGCAAGTCTTGTAAGTTGAATTCTTTCGTCATATCTAACAAAAATACAACTGGAAATTCCAAGCCTTTACTTGCATGGATTGTCATTACGCGAACAGCATTATCTTCTATTGAAATGACTGGTTCTGCTAAGTCTTTATCTTTTTCTTGCATTTTTTCAATGAAACGCACGAACTGATATAATCCTCTGAAAGAACTTTGCTCGTATGCTTTGGCACGATCGACCAATGCATAAAGATTGGCTTGTCTCTGTGCTCCTGCTGGCAAACCGACCACATACTCTAGATATCCCGTCTCATAATAGATATCCCATAGCAAGTCAGTGATCGAAGAACGGCGAGCAAGTTCTCGCCAATGATCTAGTTGTTTGCCAAAATGTTCCAACTTAGCCGCTAATTCATCTTCGTTTGATGCTTGATAAGCAAACACAGCATCATAGTAAGTATGTGCACGGTCGGCTAATCGGATGCTGGCTAATTCTGGTTCTATCAAACCCACGACTGGCGAACGCAATACAGCCGCAAGCGGAATATCTTGATAGGGATTGTCAATTAATTGCAGCAGCGAGATCATCGTGCGAATTTCTGTCGCTTGAAAATAATTTTGAGCATCATTCATCTCCAAAGGAATATCCAATGTTTTGAAAATCTCTAAGATTGTTAAGTTGTTCTTCTTTGTAGGTGTCAAGAGAACAATGTCTTTGTACTCTATCGGACGACTTTTCTTTGATTTTTTATCATAAATCATAAAGGAGGAATCAATTAATTGACGAATTTTTAGTCCTGTCATAAAAAGTTCGCCTTCTGTTTTGTCTTCCAGTATATCGTCCGTCGGAATCTCGATCTCTGATTCTTCCTGTTCTTTTTCATAGATCATGATTTCTGGCTCAAACTGTTCATTCTCCGGAAAGTCTGAAAATCCCTGTATCAGTTTGGCTGCTTCGTCATAATTGATTTGACCCACTGCTGGATCCATTAGTTGTTCAAAAATAAGATTCGTAAAAGAAAGGACTTCTTTTCTAGAGCGGAAGTTCTCAGCCAAAACGATCCGACGTCCGCCTTCTTTCTTTGAAAAATTCTCGTATTTCCCGATAAATAAACTAGGATCTGCTAAACGGAAAGAATAAATGGATTGTTTGACATCCCCAACCATAAACATATTTCCTTTTGTATCGTCAGGTTCTCTTAGCCAGTATAAAATGGCTTCTTGTAATTGGTTCACGTCTTGATATTCATCTACCATTACTTCTTTGAATTTTTTTCGATAATGTTTTGAAGCTTCACTTGGCAGCCATGCATCTTTCGTTTTTTCTGTGAGAATCTGCAACGCTAGATGTTCCAGATCATTGAAATCCAACACACCTTTTTCCCGTTTACGCATACTGAAACCGTCCATAAAGCTTTGCGTGACTTTTGTCATTTCTTCGACTAACGGTAGTGCTTTTTCCGTTAATTCTTCTATTTGGCTTGGTGAAACAGGAAAGTAACTTTTACTTATCTGCTGAATCAATTTTTTTGCTTTATCCCTCATGCCCTTGACTTCATTAGAGATTTCTTTCAATTCTGCTTTACGACTGCTCTTAAAAGTTGAAAAAGTCAGTTGTTCCAAACTAGCATAAGCTTCTTCTAACCGATCTTGCGAGAAAGCTTCATAGATATTTTTGATCTGCAGTTGTTCTCCAGCCACTTGCTCATGCATTTTTTCTAATCCTTCACCTTGTGCTAACTGAGTCATCTGTTCATATAATTGTACACATTGGTATATATCTGCCAAAACTAAAGGACGGATTTGTTCTTGATATAATCGAGATTTCGCTAGCCCCTCAGTCAAACGATAATTATCGCTTAACTGTTCTAGCCATTTTTGGGGGTCAGGGTTGGCACGGGCAAACTCATAAAGAGAAAACACCAGATTCGTCAAGCCGTCATCTGAACGATCATTAGAAAAGTTCATTGTTAATTGAAAAAATCGTTCATCATTTTCTGCATAAAGTGCTTCTCTCAGCTCGTCCCACACATCCTCCTTCATCAAGATCGTTTCTGTTTCATCTGTTAACATGCGAAAGACCGGATCAATATCAATTAAGTAATAATAACGTCGAATAACTGTTAGACAAAAAGCATGTAAGGTTGAGATATTCGCTGTGGGCAATAAAACTAACTGCTTAGTAAAATGCTGTCTTCGTACAGGGTCGCTTTCGCTGTTGACCGCTTCTTGTAATGCCTCTTGAATTCTTTCTTTCATTTCTCTTGCAGCTGCTTCAGTAAATGTCACAATCAGTAATTCATCAATATCAAAACCCATTTTTAATTTTTCAATCACTCTTCGAACAAGCACTGTAGTTTTACCTGATCCGGCAGACGCAGAGACTAACAAATTATCTCCTTGATCGAAAATCGCCTGCCACTGATCATCTGTAAATCGTTCATTTTGCGGTTTTAAAGGAATTTGATTCACTCTTCTTCACTCCTTTTCAATATTCTGCGCAGTGCTTCTTCCTTATCTATTTTCTCCAGACGGTGGTAATTATTTTCTTTCAGCATCACATCAAACGTACAGATGCTTCTGAATGGACAAAATTCGCAGGCAATTCGCTGTTTATCTTTATAAGCTGGGTTCAGTTTGATTTCTCCGGAAGTGATTGCATCTCCAGCTAACCGCATATTTTCCCGATTATGCGCCATGAATAGTTGCAGTTCTTCTTCCGTGAAAAATTTATCTTTGCTGAAACTACCTTTTTGGTATTCATCTTTCGCATTTTTTTTCACTGGATAGATCAGTGATTGTTCTTTTGCTTCCAGTGAATGATCTAGTACTTCTAAAAGAGCGGGATCATCGACAAAAACGCCATCATAACTAAATTTTTTCAATGTATTCTTCTCTACATCATCTGTCTCTGTCAATACAGGATTATGAACATGTAAATAATATGAACCTGCTGGTTTAACAGCCGCCTTTCCAGTCAAACGTACCGCATCCATCAATGCTACGTCTAGATACGTCAATAATTGCATAGCCATGCCATAATAAGCTTCTGTGACATCGAATGAACGTCCACTAGATTTGTAATCAACGACGCTTAACCAAGTGTCTTCTTGTTCAGAAGCTACATCAATCCGATCGATTTTTCCTCGAACGTGGAGTTTACCACCATTACTCAACGGTAATTCCAGACCCGTGATACCTTTTGCTCCAGCAATCTGACCAAATAAAATCTCCGTCTGAAGAGGATGCATGCCCGTATTTTTGCTCTGTTTGTGCAAAGCCCATGCCACTTTTTGAATCGTCTGTCCTAATTGATAGCGGATATAGTTCATTCTTGCAGAACTATCCAATATCTCAAACCGAAGTTCTCCGAACACTTCTTGCAGCACTTTTTCAGTAAAGTCTTTACGCTGCGCATCGGTCATATTCACTAAGGATAATTGGTTTGAAAACAGTAGCTTGAAGAAACGATCCAATGATTCATGATAAAAATCACCTGTTGCTGCTGGAGTCAGACCATAAACAGTTCGTTCTTTCAATTTCAAACCAAATTGCATGAAGTATTTGTATTCACAATTATAAAAATTCTCCATACGTGAAATCGAAGTATAAATTTCTTTTCCATAAAGCTCTTCCGCCATTTTTTCTGGCATCGAAACAGGCACATTCAAATGTTCCTGACTTTCAAAGATTTGTAAAGCAAAATTGCGCCATGAGGAATTCAGTACTAATTCTTTGAGCTTTTGCCAGTGTTTTGGTACAGGTTTCTTTTCATCTAAAGCTAATCGATAAATCCTATTGACTGTATTGATTCCGCTTCTGTAAGTTCCTACATAACAATCAGGATCGCTTTCGATCGTCAAATGCTCTTTTCTCTCGACGGGAACTGATAAATATTCTGTGATTCTGCGCAAATAAGGAGACATCTTCAGTGAACCATCTGTGTCATAGCTTTGTGCATAGCTAAGATATAATCGATCCGTTCCGGAAATAAAAACAAGGTAGGCTTGGAAAGGCTCAAAAGAGATACTTTCTTTTGATGGGTCGAATAAAAACTGTCCATCTGGCAAAGCTTGATTTAATACTTCTCGTTCTTCACTGGACAACAATCCTTTTGTTTCTTTACGGTCTGGAAACACTTGATCATTCAAACCTAATGCAAAAGTGACGGCAGCTTGATTCGGTCGAACTAATTCCAAACGGTTGATTCGCACTTGGTCGATTGCGGTAGGGATTTTACCATAACTTAGATTTTCTAGACCACTCGTAATGATTTCTTGGAACAGTGACCAGTCAAAAGCTGATTCACCATAAATGACTACATATTCATCCAGCAGATCAATCAGCGCTCCCCATGTCTGCTCATGGTTTCTTGCCGCTTCTAAGTTTCCTCTGTCTACTTCCTGATTACGCCAAAACAATAATTGTTGCTGTACACCACTTTGAATCAAAAATTGATAAAAAACATTTGCGGCCGCTTGTCCTGTTTTGCTTTTCTTTATTTTTTTAAAAAATGCAGGTACAGCTTTCTGAAATAATCGTCTAATCGTATTTGACTGTTCTTCCAGATATTGTACGTCTTCAATCTGTTCTGCTTCAAAATCATACGCTACAAACTGCCAGTCTTTTTCACGCGTCCAGTAAGTGCCTTGATAATTATAAGCAAGTGCAACATTTTCTGTGATGTCCAATTTTTTCCTGAATTCATCTCGTTCTTGTTTCCATTCATCCAGTTCGGTTTCTGTTTCCATCGATAGGAACAATTCCGTCTTAAAAAAACGCATAATATCACTTAATCGATAAGAATAGCGGTCAAGAGCGAACAGACTGTTGATCCATTCAATCAGCGGATGATTTTCCATCATTTGTTCTTCATCGATATAAAATGGAATCGCCATTTCTTGAAAGATTGGTCGAAGAATATTTCCATATAAGGACATATTTTTTGTCAGTACTTGGATATCACGATAACGGTAGTTTTCTTCACTGACTAGCCGTCTGATTTCAACAGCTAACTGTCGGACTTCCTCAGTTGGATTTTCAGCTTCCCACAAATGGAGAGCCTCTTGTTCCCCTAATTTGTGGACGGTTGCTTTCTTTTGGCTGGAAGTCTCTTCCCACATCGTTTGCAGCAACTGCAGCGCTGTCGGACGATTCTGCTCTGGCGCAAAACGATCTACTAATATAGGAACTTTCCGTTCTCTCGCACTTTGAAAAAGACGGAAATAAAGCTTTCCAGTCTCATGAAAGAGCGTAAGTACTTCTGGAAGATCCGCTGTATAAGGACGATCCAACAATAAATCGACAACTAATTGCCCCTTTTCCATCATCGCCTGCAGTAATTGATACTCTTGCCCATTGATTCGGGAAAAACCGCTGACGATAAATTTGACGTTGGTGAAATCTTGTGTCTGCATATAATTTGCTAGTATAGCCAGTGCATCTTCATTTGATAGGGCACGTTCGGTCAATTCGCTGTCATAAGCTGAAAAAATCAGCTTCAAGTCTTTCATTTTAAGTTGCTGGTCTTCTGCATTCGGTGAATCACCAAATAAAAGCATCAAGTCTTCCGGTTGAATATTCCCTATGCGCAATTCACTATAGAGTTCTTGCAATTGGCGAATAAATCCTCTTTTATTGATTTCTCCGCGAAAGATCGTTAATTCTTCCTCATGTTTTTCTAAAATCTGTCGCAAGATCATCGCAGATCCGGATTCTGATAACTCATTTCCTGTAAGAAGGGTTGTCTGTTGCAGCAAATACCAAGCCAGACGGTAAAAACTGAATACTTGAACATTTGTTGTGCTGAAAGCTTTTTTCCCGCTTCTTCTTCGCATCTCCGCTAAAATTTCTTGTTCCTGTTCGAATTTGCTGTAATTGGGAACAAGGAAAAATACTTGGTTGCTTGCATCCTGGTCGAGCCAAGCTGACGCTTCGTCGATCAAGACTTGACGGTGATCTTTTTTCCCATTTCCAAGAATAAATTGTAAAGACATGCTTTTCCTCCTTCAACACATGATACGGTGCTTCTTTATTATATCAAAAAATACTGAACATTTGTTCTATATTCTTCAAATTATATACTTTTATGGTTCTGATATTTCTATCTTTTTTGAGTATACGCAAAAAGACAGGAATCGCTACAAATAAGCAATTCCTGTCTTTTCGTGAGTTGATTAATGGATAGATCCCATTAGTTTTTTGATTGGTTCTTTCACAGTAAATAGCAAGATACCACCAACGATTGCTACTGCACCGATAATACCGAAGTAGGCAGATTCTGTTCCCGGTGTGTAGAAGCGTGCAATTTGTGCATTGATTGCTTGTGAAGAAGCATCAGCTAAGAACCAAATAGCGATTGTTTGTGATTCAAATGCTCGTGGTGCTAATTTCGTTGTTACAGACAAACCAACTGGTGAAAGACACAATTCAGCAATAACCACGATGAAGAAACTTCCTAACAACCACAATGGACTTACTTTTCCACTTGTCCCATAAAGCATACCTGGCAACATCAATAGTAAGTATGATAATCCTGCAAACAAAAGACCAAGAGAGAATTTCACTACTGTAGATGGTTGGCGTTTGCCAAGTTTTGTCCACATCGTTACGAATATCGGTGTCAAAATAAAGATGAAAATCGGATTCAATGATTGATACCAGCTTGCTTGGATCGTCACACCAAATAGTGTAGATTGCGTACGTTCACTAGCAAATAAAGCTAAGATAGATGAACCTTGTTCTTGTAATGACCAGAAAATGATTGCTGCAAGGAATAATGGGATATACGCCCATACTCTTGGTTTTTCTTCAGCAGTTACATCTTTTGAAGTCAACATTTTGATAAAGTAATACAACGGTAAGATAATCCCCAATACACTGATTGTATTGACAAAAAAGTCGATTGTCAGATGACCAGTTAATTGTGCCCCACCGAATACTGCAGCGATAACAACAAGTGCGATGATCAAGTTACGGATGAATCCTTTACGTTCTTCAGTTGTCAAAGGATTCGGCGGTGTAGTACCCACTCCGTCTAATGTCTTGCGTCCTTGGATAATGTATTGTAATAATCCAAAGAACATCCCAATAGCAGCTAAAGAGAACCCTAAATGGTAGTTATATTCTTGACCGATTGTCCCAACGATTAGTGGTGCTAATAATGCCCCTAAGTTGACACCCATGTAAAAAATCGAAAATCCTGCATCTCTTCGCAAGTCAGTCTTTGAATAAAGATGTCCGACCATACCAGAAACGTTTGGTTTCAAAAAGGCGGTTCCAATAATAATCAATGCCATTGAAACAAATAATGTACTTACACCAAATGGTAAAGCCAAGACGATGTGTCCAAGCATAATGAAGACTCCACCAAAGAATACAGTACGTTTTGCTCCTAACATTCGGTCAGATACCCATCCGCCGACGATACTAGACATATAAATCAAAGATCCGTATATCGACATGATAGCTAATGCTGTTGCTCGTGGTAATCCAAGTCCCCCGTTGGCAACTGTATCGTACATATAATAGATAAGTAATGCACGCATACCATAATAACTAAATCGTTCCCACATCTCAGTGAAGAACAAAGTTGACAATCCCTTCGGCTGCCCGAAGAAGCCCTTGTCTTGCTGTTTTTCCATAATCTATACCCCAATTCTTTAAATTTTCAGAAAATATTATACATCTTTACCGAAAAATTTAACTAAAAAACTTATTTAAGAAATATAAACTAATTTTCTATAAAAACAAGTAATTTTTAATGGCAATATCATAAAAAAAAGAAGATAGAGATTTAATAATTATATATCAGCTGTTTTTTTCAAATAAGCAAAAATTCCTAAAACACAGCAATGAAAGCGATAACCAAGAAAATCCTTTTCTGACGATTTCCCTTATTAAAATTGTTTTTTGAACTTCGCTTATTTTTTGTGAGCATATCTGTTTACTTACTTTTTGTAAGATGCTATACTTCATTTCGTAATCAATTAAAAAAATGCAAAACGCAAATCAAAGGAGAAATTTTATTATGACAACTTTTACTGACACTTTAAAAAACCGCCGTTCAATCTATCATCTAGGACGTAATGTTTCACTTTCTAATGAAGAATTGACAGCTTTGATCAAAGAAGCAATTAAAGAAAGCCCAACTGCTTTCAATGCTCAATCAACACGCGCAGTTATTCTTTTCGGAGATGCACATGAAAAACTTTGGGAAATCACTGAAGAAGCACTTCGCCCATTGACTCCAGCAGAAGCTTTCCCAAATACACAAAACAAATTAGCTAGTTTCAAAAATGGTTATGGTACAGTATTATTCTTCAAAGATACTGACGTGGTAAAAGGACTACAAGAACAATTTGAATTATATGCAGACAACTTCCCAGATTGGTCAGAACAATCAAACGGAATCGCAACAGCGAACACTTGGGTAGCATTAGTTGATAAAGGATTGGGCGCAAACCTGCAACATTACAACCCAGTTATTGACGAAGCAGTTGCAAAAGAATGGAATATTCCTTCAAACTGGAAACTACGTTCACAATTAGTATTCGGTTCACCAGAAACACCAGCTGGGGAAAAAGAATACATGAACGATGCAGATCGCTTCCGTGTATTCGGATAATTTTACTTGAAAAAAACAGAGGTTGTGACAAACATTTTGTCGCAACCTCTATTTTTTATTCTGGATCGATCATAATATCAATCTCCGCCTCATCGTTCAAGCGTTGGGACAAAAATGGAACTAATTCTTCTAATGATGCAGAAAATTTCAGCATCGGTCCCCGCCATCCGTTTCGGAAAAAATTCATTTTTACAATTTTAGAACCTTTTGGTTGGTACAACACGATTTTATTGATTTCAGAAAAAGGAACACCTTTTTTATCAAAGCTATTCAAGACAAGCCCTTCTTCTGTAATTCCTCGACTGTCCAACAAAAAACTAATAAAAATCATCGCTGACAAAATCCCTTTTGCCAATTCATCTGCTGTAGGCTGACTGATGAGTGTGTACCAAATGACTAGTACTACTAAGAATGGTATGACCAAGTAGACCCATCGATTCCGAACAGTCCGATAAATAATTTCTTTTCGCACCAGCCAAAGAAATAAGAACATAACAACAACGAATAAAAACAATAGGACCGTAAAAAATGTTACCATGACAACTCGCCTCGCTTTTTCTTCTCCTGAAAACAGGAAAAGAATACTGATTTACCTTCTCAAAGAAATTGGACTTGCAGCACGCCGCACGTCCAATTATTTTCTTTATTCAAATGTATCATATTTTGCAACAACCATGCTTGCTTTTTCATCTAATAACTCTTGATCCTCTGCAGCACATTGGGCAACTTTGACCACGGCACAGTTTGTCATTTTTGATACAACTTCACCAACGACCGTTTTTGTAAAGCCAATTGGTTTGCATGCATATTGTTCTCCTAAATTAATCATTTCTTCCGTCATCAAAATCCTCCTAAACTGCTGGAACTTTTCTCCATATTACAACTGCTATTTTTTGGAGATTTAACTATTTGATTTTTTGTTTACAGTCAAAAATCAACCTTACAGGCATTATAGCGTACTGTTTTCGTTTTCACAATTAAAACAGCTGTTGTATCTAGAAGAATTTTTTCTAAAATAATAAATAATATTCCTCAAAAACTGATTATTTCTTACATATTTAAATAAAATACTTCCCTTCCCAATAAAAATACACTTATAATAGGAAAGATAAACAGCTGAAAAGGGAGATTGGGAGCGTCAATAATTTTGTGTAAATGGTTCCTCCCTACTGTAGATTGTTTCTAATTCTCAATCAGTTGGCTTAGCATTTGTTCAAGTTCGCCTTCGGCCTGTTGAAAGCCTTTATGACTGCGACCTAGGAATTTTTGGTTGTAAGTATCAAAAGACGAGACTAAGAAACGTTCCATCGACTCTTCGTTTTGGAACTGTTCCTTGCGGTGGCTGTATTTCTTGATTTGCTTATTAAAGGATTCAATCAAGTTCGTAGAATAAATACTCTTGCGTATGGCCAAGGGGAAATCATAGAAAGTGAGCAAGTGATCGTTCGAAAGAATCGATTCAACCACTTTTGGATAGCTGGTTTTCCATTTTTTCGCAAAAGCACCACGTGCTTCCAACGCCACCTCTTTAGACGAGGCTTGATACACCATTTTAAAATCATCACAGACTTCCTTACGATTATTGACACGCACTTTGTGACTGATATTACGGGAAACGTGTACACAACAATGTTGAAAACGAGCTTTGGGATAGAACCGACTAATCGCTCCTACCATCCCCTTTAAGCCATCCGTGATGAACAGGAGGACATTTTTCAAACCGCGCTCTTGAAGGTCCAATAAAATTTCCTCCCAAATCGTGATGGATTCAGTCGGTGCAATCGCATAGCTCAATACTTCCTTTGATCCGTCCGGGCGAATGCCAACTGCGATATGAATAGCTTCCTTGGCGACGGTTTTCCGCTTTAACGGAATATACGTTGCGTCCATATAAATAGCAGCATAACTGTCATGAAGCTCCCGCCCTTTAAACGCCGTTACCTCTTCTGTAAATGATTTTGTTATATTGGACATGGTTTGGGGCGTGTAGTGATGCCCATACATTTTCTCAATCAAGTCTGCGATTTCCGACATGGTAATACCTTTTCGGAAGAGGTGAATGACGGTCTCCTCTAAGGTATCATTCGTCCGTCTATAAGCGGGAACAGTCTGTTGCTTGAACTCGCCGTTGCGGTCGCGCGGAATCTGGAGATGAAGTTCCCCGTACTCGGTCTTGACCGTACGGTCATAGGAGCCGTTACGAGAATTACCCGTGTTAAAACCAATGCGATCGTACTTTTCGTAATCGAGGAAAGCCGTTAACTCCATTTTGAGAAGCGTATTGACAGCTTTTTCCAAATGGACACGGAATAATTCATTCAAATCGCCTTTGTTCGCTAGAGTCTTTAGAATTTCTGTAGTAAAATCGTTCATATGGAAGTCCTCTTTTCTGTGAATGTGTTGTGGTAACTCTATTCTACAGAAGGGACTTCCTTTTTTTCTATTTACACAAAATATTTTACACTCTCGGGAGATTTCCAATGAAGAAAAAAACATTTAAAAAACTATTGTTTCTAGGAGGTACAGCTACTCTTTTATTAAGTGGTACAAGTTATTACCTACATATCCATTCTCCAGAACATACAATGAATACTACACAAAAAAGTTCAACACAAAAAACGAAAAAAACAAAAGAGAAAGCAGAAGTTTTGCTAGATGTTCCATTAGAGAGCCAGTTTGACTCTCCTTCTCTAGAAAATGGCTGCGAGGTCACTTCGCTTTCCATGCTTTTATCTTTTTATGGTTATGAAACGACTAAAAACCAGTTAGCTGAACAATTGGATTACGTCCCTGTTTTCAATGCAGATGGGACTCATGGCGATCCTAATGAAGGATTTGTTGGAGATATCAGTGGCGGAGACTGGGCTATGGGCGTCTATGTCCCTCCTATTGCCTCTCTTGCTCAACAGATCGTCCAAACGGATTATCATACTTTACCAAAAACAGATGCTCAACTAGATGATATCAAAAAAGCTCTATCTAAAGGAAATCCTGTATGGACTTCCGTGACTATCAATTTTGAAGTCCCTGATGAAACTGATTTTATGACTTGGACAACAAACAACGGAGAAGTAAGAGTCACTCCACTTGTTCATGCTTGTGTAGTCACTGGATACGACAAAGAGAATATTTACGTCAACGACCCCTATGGCGTAAAAAATCGAGCAGTACCGATCAATGATTTTTCGGCCATTTTCACTGCAATGGGCGGACAAATGCTAACTTTGGAGAAAAGCTAGTAATTAAAGTAAAAATCCCTTATACTCTAGATACCGAACCTTTGAAGGGAGCACAGATAATGGAAAAATTCACTCATAAAAAAATGGATCCAAATGAAATTCCGATTATTTTTGTCCGTGATCGCAAAGGAAATGTTCAAGGTAAAGTTTCTATTAATGAGTGGAACGAACGGCGCAGACCTGCTACCCTCAATGAACTAGAAATCAAACTGTATCGTCAAGCTCTTGTCTATTATGGAGACCAAGAGTATGGAAAAGCAATCGATTTATTAAAATTTCTAATCGCTCGAACAGAGTACACCCACTTTGAATATATCGAGCGTTTAGCAAACATTTACCATATCATGAATGAACCTGTCAAAGAATATCAGTTGCTTGACTCCGTCTTGTCAGTAGCAGAGCGGATTGCCCTTCCTGCTGGACTGGAAAAGAAACTGGTGCGTCGCCTTTTACGAGTAAAACAACAACTATCTGATCAAGAAAAATAACTTGCGTTTTTTTAGAAAAGTGCTATGATTATTTTGTTGAATAAATGGGATGTAGCCAAACTGGTAAGGCACTTGACTCTGAATCAAGCAATTGTAGGTTCGAACCCTGCCATCCCAATTTGATGAGCTTGTTGATAAGAAATGAACCCCTGAAAAAAGAATGATCTTTTTTCAGGGGATTTTGGAATATTTTTATTATTTATTATTTAGTTTACATAATTTTATTATAATCAACAATTAAATCTGTAGCACTCATACAGTAGATTTAGCCAATAATTGCTAATGCTTTTTCCGGAACTTTTTCTCTAGGAACTTCTTCATACGTTTCTATGTGTGCTCCTTTATTGCTGATTTTCAAATAATGATTTTCTTTTAACACAGAAAGTCCATTAAATTCAATTGTTCGTTCTTCCCCATCGGCATTAGCAGCTTTTTGAACATACCTTGCCGTTCCATGTTCATTTACTTCCTCTGGTTTTTGTGTTTTTACATAGACCTCACCTTTTTCAACTAATGGATTTAGTTGGTCAAGTATACCAGGGATTTCCCCGTAACTTCTTTCAGTATAGTATTTCAGTCCAAATAGCAAAATACCACTAATCGCCGCCAATCCTATCAAATATTTAATCACTTTCATCTTTCTACCTCCTTGTTATATATCCAGTATATGGGGCAATTAGAGAAATTCCATCCGTCCTAAGTTGGAGATTTTTCTCCTACTTTAGAAGCGAGAAACAAGTGTTTTTTTAGCAAAAATGATCGTTATTTGATATTATGGTGATGTGGATAATTTAGATTTTCTCGCTTTATCCATGGAAAAAAATCAAGTTGATGGCAAAGGATGTGTTCAAAATGAATCAAGAAGAATTATTTCAAAAAGTCAAGGAAATGATAAAAGGCGGCAACTTCGACGGCGCAAAACGATTTATCGAAGAACATAAAGAACAACTAGGTCCTTACAAAGAGAAAGCACAAAATCTTCTAAAAGACGTAAATATCGACAGTGTGAAAGACAAGTTCAAAAATCTATTTAATAAGTAGGAATTTTCATTTCTGGAACACCGTTTGTCCAGAAGAAGGGACTGTGACACGACTTTTGTCACAGTCCCTTGTTTTTCCTGAATCATCCTTACTAAAATAAGCGTGTCGGATCATAGTGATAAGTCACATTGCCGTTCAGCGATGCTTTTCCTACCACATATTTACGATTCTCCAATTTCAGCCATGCTTCTCGAAAAGCCATCAATTCTTCTCTTTTTACATCGATTTTTTCGATTTTTCCATCAATCAAATCTTGGATAAGTTGTTCATATGGATTCATTTTTTTCCTCCATTTACTGTTAATCAATAAGTTGTAAAAATAGGTTCATATGCCTTTTTAGTATCCAGATCTTCTCTGACTTTGACTGTCGTATAAATAATTTTTTCTACTGGGATACTATAATAACTACCTTCACCGTTATTGAATCGGTGAACGTCTTTCTTTGCTAAAATACCATTGATTTTATTCGTCAGTACACGTTGTTCGACACTATTGCTTACAACATAGTAAATCACCCGAATATTATTGATTAAATGCAAATCGATTTCTAACACTACATGATCCATGAAAATTCCACTCCTTCTTTCACTTTGATTATAGCAATTTTCCCCTATAAATTCAAAATCAATACATATTTTACTGGATAAATCCATAGAATTGCTTGCGCCTTCACGCACAAAGTGTTATTTTGTATCTTGGACTTTATTTATTGGAGGCAATAGTATGATCGCGATCGGTCAGTTCGTTTTTTATATTCCTTTTTTTATTATGCTAAGCATTCTTTTCTATTACATAAAATGGACGAAAAAGAAGTTTTCAGTTTTACTGGCCTCTTTACCTGCCGTATATTTTACTTATCAGATTTTTTCTTTTAGACATTGGGAAACAACATCTGTATTAGTGATACACATCATCGAATTGACGCTTGCAGTAGTTCTTCTAATCATTTGGATCTATTTTTTATATATGATTTGTCAAATTAAGCTAGAATAAAATGCTTCTTGTACATAGCTCAAAAATATTTCGATTGGTGTTCTGTA
>OKWN01000413.1_pt1 | contig 20497 bp, 17 predicted proteins | sample 1607151 | NCBI WGS metagenome assembly OKWN01 (sample SAMN07501046, study PRJEB24779) | human gut metagenome | isolation source: stool | host: human infant | place: USA: Pittsburgh, PA | reverse complement strand
TTCTTAAAGAATTAATTTATTGTTAACCTACTGTTTAATTTTCAAAGTTCTTTGCTTGTTTCAGCTTCTTTATTTTATCAAAGCTATTTTTCCTTGTCAACAACTTTTTTAAAAGTTTTTTGTTGACGTTTTGTCTTTGTCTCAAGGACAAGTAATACTATATCACCATAATAAAATATCGTCAATACTTTTTTTAAAGTTTTTTATAAAATTATTGACGCTTTATGGTTTATTATTAAGCAGTATTTATCATAATATTTGACTTATTATTGAAATTTCAATCTTTTTCAATCATTTTTAAAGTAATCATTTCTCTTTAATTTAATGATATTTTTTCTTTAAACTTCTACTTTTATTATGTAATAAAAACAAAACTCATATTTAACACTTATTCTTTTTAATAAACAAATAAAAATACTACTTTGTATATATAAATCTTACATTCATAATATAACAAAGTAGTATTAATATTTTATTTCATTATTCTCATTGCATTCAATACTGCTATTAAGGCAACACCTACGTCAGCAAATACTGCTTCCCACATACTTGCCATACCTAAGGCTCCAAATATCATAACTATAATTTTAATACCTAGTGCAAATATAATATTTTGCCATACTATTTTATAAGTCTTTTTAGATATTTTTATTCCTTCAGCTATCTTGCTTGGTTCATCTGTCATTATAACTATATCCGCCGCTTCTATAGCCGCATCCGATCCTAAACCACCCATAGCTATACCAACATCTACACGGGCAAGAACTGGAGCATCATTTATTCCATCTCCTACGAAGGCAATTTTTTCTTTATCATTTCTACCTTCATATATAGATTCTATTTTTTCTACTTTTTCATTTGGCAATAAATTTGAATATACTTTATCTACCTTTAATTGTCTTGCCACTGAATCAGCAACTTCTTTATTATCTCCAGTTAGCATAACAGTTTCTTTTATACCTTGATCTTTTATTTCCTTAATAGCTTTTTCACTATCTGATTTTATTTTATCAGAAATAACTATAGATCCTTTAAACTGATTATTTACTGCTATATAAACTACTGTTCCTATTTCTTCATTTTTATTTACTTCTATATTATTAACTGTCATTAATTTTTCATTTCCAGCCAATATTTCTTCATTTTCATATTTTACTTTTATTCCATAAGCAGCTATTTCTTCATAGCTTTCTATTTTATTTAAATTAACTTCTTTATTATAGTAATTTAAAATAGATTTAGCTATTGGATGATTTGAATTAGCTTCTGCAATAGATGCATATTTAATTAATTCTTCTTCTGATATTCCAACGGAATTAACTTTTACAACATCAAATACACCTTCTGTTAATGTTCCAGTTTTGTCAAATACTACTGTATCAACATATCTTAAAGCTTCAAGATAGTTACTTCCTTTTATTAATATACCATTTTTTGAAGCAAAACCTATTCCACTGAAATAGCTTAACGGTATGGATAAAACTAGAGCACATGGGCATGATACAACTAAGAATACTAATCCTCTGTGTAACCAATCACTAAACATAGCTCCTGATACAAATATCGGTGGAATTACTGCTATTAATGTAGCTAATATAACTACTATTGGTGTATAGTATTTTGAAAATACAGATATAAAGTTTTCTGTTTTGGACTTTTTACTACTTGCATTTTCTACTAAGTCTAGTATTTTTGATACAGTAGACTCAGAGAAACTCTTAGTTACTTTTACTGTTAATAAAGAGTTTTTATTAATAAATCCTGATAATAGTTCATCACCTGAATTAACCGTTCTTAAAACAGACTCTCCAGTTAAAGCAGATGTATCTACCATAGAATTTCCATCTACTATTATTCCATCTAGAGGTACTTTTTCACCTGGCTTAACTATTATAAAATCACCAATTTCTACTTCTTCTGGATCTACAACTTTAATAGAGTTACCTACTTTTAAGTTTGCCACATCTGGTTTTATTTGCATTAAATCAGAAATAGATTTTCTTGATTTACCTACAGCAAGCTCTTGTAAATATTCTCCAACCTTATAAAATAACATTACTCCAACAGCTTCTGATGCATCTCCTATAGCTATTGCACCAACTGTTGCCACAGTCATTAAGAAGTTTTCGTCAAATATTCTCCCTTTTGTCATATTTCGTAAAGCTTTATATACAACATCTCCACCTACTAATATATAAGACACTAAGAATATTAATATTGAATATTTACTTTCTACTCCCATCATTTCTTCATAAAATGCAAATATAAATACAAATGCTCCTAATAATATTTTTAAAAGTTTTAATTTATTATTATCTTTTACTATTTTTGTTTCTTTTTTAATTGTTTTATTTTCTATTGTTCCTTCGACTTTGATATCAAGCCCTGGTTCTGTATCATTTATTATGTTTATTATATTTTTAATTATAATATCTTCATCTGTATTATTTATTTCTACAGATAATTTTTTATTTACAAAATTAATATTAGATGTTTTAACTCCATCCAATGAAGATACTTTATTACCTATCACTTCTGCGCAATGAGCGCAGTTAAGTCCACCTAAAATAATATCCTTTTTTATATATAATTCATTTTTATTCTCAAGTACTTGGATATCAAGCCCTGGCTCTATTGAATCTATTAAACCTATAACATCTTCTATTATTTTATCTTCATTTTTTCGAGAATTTAGTTCCAGTGTTAATTTTTTATTAACAAAATTCAAGTTACTACTTTGAATTCCTTCTAAAGATTTTACTTTATCTCCTATTACTTCTGCACAATGGGCGCATGTTAATCCATTTAACATCAACTCCTTTTTATTATCTGCATTTACTCTTTTATTAAGTACCCGAATATCAAGCCCTGGTTCTATTGTATCTATAAGAGCAATAACTTCACTTATTATAGCTTCTTCATCATAAGAAGAATCTATTTCTAAAGTTAATTTTTTACTAATAAAATTCATATTACTACTTTGTACTCCATGAATATTTTTTACAACTTCTCCTATAGTTTCAGCACAATGAGCACATGTTAATCCATTTAGCATTAGTTCTTTTTTTATCAATACTGCTGCCAACATTATTATCTTCCCCCCTATCGATTATAAGTTTCTTCTATATGGCATAAGCCACAGTTAAATATTTGATTTATATGGTTATCGTCTAGCGAATAATAAACAACCTTACCTTCTTTTCTAAACTTAACTAATCTAGCTTGTTTTAAAACTCTCAACTGATGAGATATGGCTGATTGAGTCATATTTAAAAGGTCCGCTATATCGCATACACACATTTCTTCTTCAAATAAAGCATATAAAATTTTTATTCTTGTAGTATCTCCAAAAACCTTAAATAACTCTGCTAAGTCATAAAGTTTTTCATCTTCAGGCATTCTATCTTTTACTTTACATATTACATCTTCATGTATATATGTACACTCGCATCTATTTATAATGTCTTTCATTTGTATTCCTCCAATTTAAATATTAATATATGAACAACTGTTCATATATTAATATTATGATATTTGTCCTACTTGTGCAACCTTTTTTTGTATATTTTTAAATTTGTAACTATTTATAAAATATTCATATCTGAGTATTTTTTTAATATATATATTAGTAGTATTAGTAAATCTATTATATGAAAATTTGAAAGGAGAGTTCATCTTAAAATGAATTATAATAACATGTATCCTAATAGAATGAGCGATAACATTGATCCAAACTATATATATCCCCAACCATATATAGACCCTTTAATGTACATGAATCCTTATGTTATGAATAATAACCAAGGCGCAAATTTCAACCCAAATATAAATCCTGAATATACGACATATTCAAACCAATATGTGGATAATCCACAGTTCAATCCTTACGAGGATATGCCTAACAATAATATGAATATAGGGTTTGAAAACAACAGTAATAACGGCAATATGAATAACATGAACAATATGAATAATCAAATGAACGATATACCTATGATTCCTATGATGCCACCAAACATGATGTTCCCTGGTATGTTTCCTCCTAATATGATGTATCCTGGTATGGCGCCAAATATGATGTACCCTGGTATGATGTTCCCTGGAACAGTGCCACCTAACATGATGTTCCCTGGTATGATGCCAAATATGCCTACTGTTAATATGGATGAGTTTGATGAAGAAGAAATGTAAATAAATATAGTATTAAAACATCAGTATAACCCCTATTATCAGGGGTTTTTTATTTTTTTTCAAAAAAGTGTTATAAAATTTTTAAATCTGTCTACACTATTTAATGTATTCCTCATAATATTCCCCCAATATTATAAATACAAAAAAGGGCATTCTAGTTACACTAGTATTGCCCTTCTTTTTTTATGTAAAATCAGCGATAAGATCTAAAAGTTAATAGGTATTTTATGTATACAAATAAATCATTTGGTTTTTTATCACCATAAAACTTATACCTTAAATAGTCATCCAGCCATATAGCTATTATGCTTAAGAAGAACCAGAAAACACTAAATAATAAACTTACTTGTCCCATAAGATTTAACGGTAAGTTAGAATAATCCCATATATTTAAACCCATTTTTATATTCAATATATATCCTGATATAAATTCTATACAAGTTACAATTATCATACTTAGTAAGCATTGCTTATATAACTGTTTATTTGGAGCTATATTATTAATTAGGCCAATCAGAACTCCACACAAACCTCCTACTACAAGCATCGATGGATGAGTATACCCCCTACATACCAGTTCTATATTTGTATAAATACATCCCATAACTAAAAATATAAAAAATTCTTTTTTTATAAACCCAACTATCTTTATCACCTTTTGTCACCTCAATCTATAAAATCCTTTATTTATTCTTATTAATAATTATTATTATATTTGTCATTACAATATGAATATTTAATTTCAACATAAAAAAGCTTCTCTAGATTGATTCTAGAAAAGCCCCTTTTTATATTTATTATAAATCTCATATTTAACAATAATTATTAGATGACGATATTTTTTTTACTAAAATATACGCCAAATACAACTTCAATTATAACTTCCATTACTGTTATAGAATTAGATATTATTCCTTTGTTCTTTATAGATGTCTTTTTCATATCTATGACCCCTTCCATATTTATGAGATATTTTGCTTTAACAAGTTATGTTCTTATTCTACAGCATTCTATAAAAAACACATATGGATTTACCTTACAACTATATTACGTTTATGTAATCTTAATCTAAAAAATCTTCAAAGTCATCTGAACCAGACTCTACAAAATCATAAAGAACATTTTCTTCAAAAAAATAACTTTCATCCACACTTAAATATTCTTTATACTTAGTTATTAACAACTTATTTATATACTTTCTATCTCTCTCAGAATAAGTCCCTACAAAAAACTCATCTCCTAACTGATAGTATATTGATTTAATATCATTATTTATTACATAAATATCGCTTTTTACATGATCATTATTAAAATTAAATCTAGTAAAAAATACCCCTTCTTCCATTTCACTCTTTAACATAAATGGGTTATCATTATAAAATTCCATTAGAAATTCATCCTTATTTTTTAACTTGTAAACATCTATAAATTCAGATTTTGATATTTCATCAAAAACCTCAAAATCATATACAGGTTCTTTATCTGTAACTAGTAAAGATTTAATTTTAAAATTATCTTTTTCTTTACATATATTAAAAGCTATTTTGCAAGTGTAATATCCATCTTCATCCTCATATAAAGCTTCACTAATGTACACTTCTTCACTTCTTTTAATCACTTTATTTTTTAAAAGGGTTCCGTTAATTTTAGTTATATGATTGTTTGATATTTCTTCACTACCAGAAAAGTATTTTAAACTTTCTCTATCTCTAGCTATAAACCTCATAGTCATATAATTTATAAATTCAACTTCATTATCAACCTTTTTGCTTATGATTGGATAAACTTTATCTAGAGTTAAATTACTTTTGTAATTCGTTATTATATCCATATACTCCTCAGTATCTCCCGGTAACTCTTTCCCATACTCTAGATTTTTATTACCAAAATGATTTATTAAGAATAAAGCCACTTCTTCTTTTACTAATATTTTGTTCTCTCCTAGACCTCCCATAAGTCTTTCTTCTTCGTTGCAAGCTTCTTTTGATGTTGGATTTTTTAAACTAACATAGTCAGCAATTCCTAACCCTTCTCCATCTAATAAAAAATATTGGTATATATTATTATTATTTTCCTCATATTTAATAGTAAGGCCCATACTTCCCATAAGCCTAGATTTTGTTATTTTGGCATAGTTAAATCTCATAAAATCACGTCCTTAATACTTTAATAATCACTAAATAGTTAAAATTCATTTTTATTTTCTATTTATGATTATAGTTTACAACAAAATCGAATTTTATAATATAATAAAGTAAATACTTAGATGAGGTGATTCAATGAAAAATATAGGAGCTTTTTTTGATATTGACGGAACTATTTATAGAGACTCCCTAATGGTGGAACATTTTAAAAAGCTTATTAAATACGAAATTGTAGATCAAAAGGCTTGGGTTGCCCATGCTAGAGACACTTTCTTAGATTGGGATAAAAGACAAGGAAATTATGACGATTATTTAGACGAAATATGTGATTTATATGTTAAGTCTCTACAACATGTAGATAAGTCTTGTATAGATTTTACTAGTGATCAAGTTATTGCATTAAAAGCAGAACGTGTTTATAAATATACTCGTTCAAGAATTAAATGGCATTTAGATAATGGTCATAAAGTTATATTTATTTCTGGTAGTCCAAATTTCTTAGTTGAAAAAATGGCTAAAAAATATGGAGCCACAGATTATGTAGGCAGTGACTATATATTTGAAGACGGAAAATTCAACGGAACGGTAATTCCTATGTGGGATTCAAAAAGTAAAAATGTCGCTATAGATAGCTTTGTTGAAAAATATGATATAGATTTAAGCCAGTCTTATGCTTATGGAGATACTAATGGAGATATTAATATGCTTAAACGTGTAGGTAAGCCAGTTGCCATTAATCCAACTAACGAATTAGTAACTCGTATGATAGAAGATGAAACTCTATATAATAAATCTCAAATAATTGTAGAAAGAAAAGATATTATATATTCTTTAGATTGCAATGTAAAAAGACTTGATATAGGATTATAATATATTATTTGTACGGAGGATGATATTTTGAAGACCAAAGAAAAAACACTAAGCTTTAGCGATATAAGTAATGACTTAGATAATATAAGTAAAAAATTATACTTAGAATCTCCTGAAATCTGGATTGATTTTTCAGATAAAGTAGGTGAAGAAATTTTAGATGAGATGGTTCTTTTTTATGCAGCTAAGTTTAACTATGCATCTATAATAAAATACGCAATAGATAATGATATTGTCGACTTAAATATTCCATCTAAAAATAAAAGTTATTCGTCTATTAAGGAACATCTTTTAGCTGTATCAAGAGATTACAAAAATGATGATGTTTACGCTTACTTAAGCGGAGAATATAAATCATCTCAAAGCAGTGAAGAAAAAAACACATATGATCCAATAGATGCAAAAAAAGAAGAAAATAATAAAGATTACTTCCCTGTTTTTCTTTGCCCACATTGTAATTCAAATATACTTAAATCAGGTTATAAGGTATATGAAGAAATAAACTTTGCTTTTTCTCAAAGCAAAAGTAAATCAGAGGAGTTAAGCAGAAAAAAAGATAGTCGAGTTTTCTGTAATAGTTGTAATAAAATTGTTGATAATACTACAACGGAGTTATTAGAAAATATTTGTTCTATTCATAATTGTAAAAAATGTGGAAAAGATTTAACTCAAATAGGAATTACTGAAAAAGTAAAGATGACATTTAATGAGGATGATAGTAAGTTTATGGCTAAACAAAAAACATATAATTGTCCTTCTTGTGATGAAGGGTTAAATGAATCTCAAATAAAACATTTTAATTTATAATATTAAAGGAGACTACAAAGTGATTAAATCACTTAATAGTCTCCTTTATTTATCTTTTTACAAATCTTCTAAGCTTATCATTATAAAAGTCTATAAACTGCGAATATACAAAATCATAAATTATAAAAGATATTTCAAATATTAATATAAAAAAAATATTAATTGGAATATATACAAATCCCTTTAAAATTATATATGCAAGTATTATTAATATATTCGCTACTAAAAGTTTCAATAGATACTCTTGAACAAAACTTCTATCCTTTTCTATTATATACTTTACCAAACCATAAATACCAAATGTAAAAACATATAATATCCATTGGGCTTTATTGACCATAATCATAAAACTCAACAAAACAGATCCTATATAAAATAGAATACCTGCTTTAGGTCCATATTCCATAATTACAATAGCTATTGGTAGAGATGCCAAACCTAAAAGGAATAAAGTATTCATAGGTATTATGTTAACTAATATCAATAAAATAATATTTAAAGCCAATAATATTCCACTATAGGCAATTTTTCTACTCATGACTATTTATCATCTCCTAAAAACAAGTACATAAATCTCCTCCACAACATTCGCAGCATGAGTCACATACAAACAAAGTACATAAATTACTGCAACAATCATCATCACAACAACAACAGCAACATCCATTTGAGTCATATCTTCTATTTCTGTTGTAATTATAAGAACGTCTGTCGTAATCATCTCTATAGTTATTGTATCTACTATAAGCATAAGCATATTCCTTATTATTAGGATCCATAAACTTAGCTCTTTTTAAAAAATCTTCTCCTTCTTCATAATATCCAATATTCATAGCAGACAATCCTGTTAAGTAATACCATTCACTGCATTTTTCATTTATGCTTTGTAAAAAACTATATGCTTTTTTAAATTCTTTATTTTCAATTAACGTCCTTGCTTTCATAAAACAGTCATTTTCATAAACATTACTGTACATTATTTCCACATCCTTTTTCTAATATATTTTTATACCTTAAATATACACCTGAATAAACTATATTTTCTATAATCCCTCTATTTAGTTGTAAATTTAAGTTATCAATTGACGATGCTAATAATCCTAGAGATATACTAATTAATTTATCAACTTTTAATTTTAATTCTTCCTTTTTATTTATATATTCTATATATGGATTATATCTTCCTTTTTTATAATCTTCCTCTAAATCTTCATAAGCATCTAATATATAGATATATTTCCCTATATTAAAGCCGATTCTTCTTAAATCTTCTTCATACTCATCATTTCTATAAGAAAAAATTTCTCCCATAAGTTCCCCAAATGTATTAGATACCTTATCTATATTACAGTTTTCTTCTTTTTCTAATTTATTAAGTAAATTCATTTGTTCTTTTATAATATTTGATTTATGAGGATATTTTTCATGTGCTAATTTAAGTTTACCCTTATAAATATTATAAGCTAAAATATCCTTTATTCCTTTATCATCTAGTAAATTATCTTCTAATTTATAATATGTTAATAATATATTCATACTAGCTGCATATTCTGTTATTTCATTTATGATTTTTTTCTTCTTTTTAAATGGACTAACTATACAAACTTCTTCTGTGATACTAGTTTTCGGTTTATAAATAGCTGTAAGAATCACTATCAAAAAAGTAATATCGTAGTTTAAACCCAGTCTAGATATTTCCCCATGATTCTCTTTCAAGTATTTACATAGTCCGCAATAGTATCCTTTATAATATTCAAATTCCCTAAAGGTCAAGTCCATTTTGTTTATTCTTACATATCCAAACATAATCATTTCCTTCCTATTATATATAGCTATAAATTAATTATATAATATAAATAATTTTACAGTACTTTTGATTATTTTATAACTAAAATAATCAATTATATTATATTTTTAAAAAATAATTTATTTAATAAATGTCGAAGTTTGTTGTTAAATGCAATGTTTTAATTAATATTTAAATTTTATTACATTTTTTTCCTATTGCGTTATTTTAACACATTCGTTAAAATGAATTATGTCGATATAGAAAGGTTTTCACGATTTTTGAAAAGCATTTCCTGTTGTCGACACAAAATTATATCGCAATTATCAGGAGGAGACTAAAATGATTACATTTTTAGCGTGCGTTGCAATCCTAATTTTAGGTTACTTCACATACGGAACATATGTAAGTAAAGCTGTAGGATTCGACGATTCTATTCAAACTCCAGCTAATAGACTTGAAGACGGTGTAGACTACATGCCAATGCCTTGGCATAAAGTTTTCCTAATTCAATTCCTTAACATAGCTGGTACTGGACCAATATTCGGAGCTATATCAGGTGCTTTATTTGGACCAGTTGCATTCTTATGGATAACATTCGGTTGTATATTTGCTGGTGCTGTTCATGATCACTTATCAGGTGTTATATCAATGAAACATGATGGTACGTCTATACCAGAAATAGTTGGTATGTACTTAGGTAAAAACATGAAGACTGTTATGGTTGGATTCTCAATCGTACTTCTTGTTTTAGTCGGTACAGTTTTCATAACTTCACCTGCTGGTTTATTAACTTCTATGACTGGAATAAACAAAAACATATGGTTAGTATTAATAATAATTTACTATATAGTAGCTACTGTATTGCCAGTTGATAAAGTTATAGGAAAATTATATCCAATATTCGGAGCTGCATTATTATTAATGGCTGCTGGTTTATTCGGAGCTATGATGATAGGACAATTCAATGGTTCTATGCAAATGGCTGAATTAACTTTAGAAAACTTACATCCTTCTGGGTTAGCTATATTCCCATTCTTATTTACTACAATAGCTTGTGGTGCAATATCTGGGTTCCATGCTACTCAATCACCTATGATGGCTAGATGTATACAAAGAGAATCTGAAACTAGAAGAGTATTCTTTGGTTCAATGATAGTTGAAGGTATAGTTGCTTTAATCTGGTGTGCTGTTACTATAGCATTCTTCGGAGATAGCGTTTCTATAGCTGCTGCTGGTGCTCCTGCTGAAATAGTTAACATAGTTTCAAGTAAATTACTTGGACCTGCTGGTGCTATTCTTGCTGTTCTTGGTGTTGTTGCTTGTCCAATAACTTCAGGGGATACTGCTTTCAGAAGTGCTAGACTTACAATAGCTGATGCTTTCAAAATAAAGCAAGATGGATTAAAAAGTAGATTTATGTTAGCTATACCTCTATTTGCAGTAGGTGTTGCATTAACTCAAATAGATTTCAATATAATATGGAGATACTTTGCTTGGTCTAACCAAACATTAGCGATGATATTCTTATGGACCGGTGCTGCTTACTTACTTGTCAATAAGAAAAACTTCTGGATAGCTGTAATACCTGCAATATTCATGAGTTATGTATCTGTAGCTTATATATTACAAGCTCCAGAAGGATTCAAGTTAAATCCTATGTTCTCCAACATAACTGGTGTAATAGTTGGTATATTATTCTTCTCGGCTTTCATGATGAGAGTTAAGAAAGAAAAAAATAAAGTTGAAAAAACTGAAAAAGTTAGTTAATTATTATTAACATAAAGAAAAAGGAAATGTTATCTTATAACATTTCCTTTTTTATATTTAAATAAGATCATGTACTTATCCTCTATTTTACTTTCTATAAGTTACAAAATAAACCTTATCGATTTATTATCGCTATCTTCTAATACTAATACTTCTAAGTCTTTATAATTTCTAAATAACCATTTAACATCCGTCATTATTTGATTTACTTGTTTCTTATCCAACTTTCCAATACAGTACTCATCTCTAGTTTCTGAAAATTCCTTCGATGTTAAAAAATTTCTAATCGCTGCATAAGCTATTGTATTAGGTATAGGATTACTAGTCTCTTTAGAACGTTTATTGCCCTTCATGTACATCTTCATATAGTATCCTCCTGAACTTTTATTAATATATTACATATATATGAGTTCATACATTGTTTAAATGCTTATTGAATATAAATTATCTAATTAATAATAGTCCACAGTTAATCTATATATATTTTATTTAACCTTTGCTTATGTGTTCAAACACATTCTTTCATCCTCTAAAGCCTCTAATTTTATACCCTAAGAAACACTAAGGACACTATGTATATTTGCTTTTAAATGCCCTAGCTATCTAATTTAATTAAACATATTATTATCACAGTATATACACACATTAATTAAAAGTATATTTTAAGAATCATATTATATGTACGTAATCTTTATAAAAAATTTGCTTAGCTTGAGCCATGCGTCGGCGAAATACTTCATATCACCAACAAAATGCCTTATCTCCCCTTTAAGAATAATACAATTCTACGAAAATAAAGCTAGTTAAACATTTTTATTACAACTTGTGAAACAAAATTTAATGCTAATTTCCTTGTATGTAAAAAAAATCTCACCTAAAAGTATCTAGGCAAGATTTTTCATTATCATCTATAATTTTATAGTTTTTAAATTATGATGCTTTTCTTTGATCTACATCATTGTTATCAACTATTATATATTTCTTCCATTCTTTAATTGTGAATATTGCTAATGCAGTAACGTTTATACCACAAAGTACGAATAATAATAAGTCAACTGCTTCGAATACAACATTAGCACCAAATACTGCTAAAGTACCTGCAGCTACTATTAATCCTAAGTATATAGCTATATTTTTATTTACAGAGTTTTTCTTGAATAACTTAGTTGTATAGTAGTAAGAACCTAATATAGTTGTTAATGCAGATAATACTGTAAATGCACATAATACAACTAGACCAAACATACCAGTTACAGATTTAGCTGTATTGAAGTATTCAGCTAATCTTTCAGCAGCTCCACCTTCAAATGTTATTAATCCAGCGTTTATACCGTAAGATGCTATATAAGAAGTAACTACTATAGAAACTACTACAGTTACAACTGTAGGTATTAAAGATATCATAGCAGCTTCTCTTGGTTGAGTGTCAGCTTCTTGAGCTGCCATAGCTAATGCTCCTAAACCAGTTTCAGCAGTTTGTAATACTTTTTGCATACCTAATACAAATCCTAACATAATTCCTGAGAATCCATTAACTGGATTAGTCATACCTTCTAATATATTAGCAAAGTAAGTTGGTATATATCCACCAGTTTTTATAACGAATAATGTGAAGAATGCAAAGTATCCAATTACAGCTGTTCCTATCATGTAAGTCATAGCATTCATGAATATTTCATGTTTTTTAGATAAAACTAATGCTGCAACTACTAATAATACTGGTACAACTATGAATAAGTATCTTTGTACTAGAGTAAGGTTTATAGACATATAATCAGATGCTACTAATTTTGCAACTGAGTCTATACCTGAGAATTGGAATCCACCAAATCCAAATACCGCTAATGCAACGAAACATACAGCATAAACCATTCCAAGTTTAGGTGATATTAAATCTCCTATATACTCTTTTGGTCCTTTTCCCATTATTTTTGAGTTTAAAGTTTCAGCGTAAGAAACTGGTACCATTATACAAGCCCCTATTAAAGCCCATATAGCCATTGCTTCTACGTTTACTTCTCCAGATGCAGAGAATTTTGATAATGCACCAAGAACCCCTATTATAGCTCCTGTACCTATCATAGCACCTAATGATATAGATGCTGGTCCTATTATGTTTTTGAATTTTAATCCAGCTGGCTTAGTAGCCTTCTTTTGAATCATACCAATAGTTCTTATAGATGTGAAAGCACCTACTATTAACATGAATGGTAAGAATACTGGCCAAACCGCATCAGAAATTACTGTTATAACAGCTTCTAATTGATGTAACATGTGTTTTTCTCCTTTTTTTAAGTATTTTTATTTATAATTTCTTTATAATTTTGCACTTTTTTTAGTTGATTATTGCATTAATAACAAAATAAATATTTTCCAATTCATAACAATGTCCTATTTTAGATTAAAAAATGTTTTCATAAACATTTTGTTCATTAAGTAATAATCTAATCATTGGGCATAATATAAATTGTTATGCATCATTCGCCATTTCTCATGTTAATATTATCAATTTTTATCGATAATTGTCAAGCATTTGTCGCTTTTTTTAAAAAATAAATATTTTTTTATGATTAAATTATAGTCAATGTTTTAATATAACTTTTTAAATATTATTCATTCAAACTTTATGGTACTTTTTTCCTTCCTATTTATATATAATTTAATAAATATTTATTAGTAAAATTGTATTTAAAGTGATATTTATCTATCTCTATGTGACAAAATATTTTATTTGACGACATATATATATCTATGTTATATTGTTTTAAACATATATACGTCACTGAAGGATTACTTTTCTGAAATACTTACCTTCGAAAACATTCTCCCGAGCGAGTATCAAATGTTACCAATAAATAGTTATGTATTGTTCGCCAACAAATTATAATAACTATCGAGGTATTATTGATTATGAAAAAAACTAAAAACAACAAAAAACAATTTTTCTATGGATGGGTTATCGTTTTCGCTTGTATGCTTATTCAAGCTGTACCATTTTCTATAGCAGCCAACTTACAACCCGCATTCACTAACTATGTAATGTCTGGGGAAGGGTTTTCACTGGCCCAATTTTCTCTAATATTTACTATAGGTACAGTAGTATCTGCGGTATCTTCTCCTTTTATAGGAAAGTTATATTCTAGTCCAAAAGCTAATATAAAATTACTTTATAGTTTAGGTGTTTGTATATTAGGTGGTGGATTTGCCGCTTTCTCATTAGCTGGTGATAATATTTTTGCTTACTATGCATTATCAGTATTAGTTCAAATAGGTTCTGCTATAGTATCTGCTATAGGTGTTCCAACACTTATAAATGGGTGGTTTACTGAAAATAAAGGTTTAGCTATGGGTCTTGCTTTTTCTGGTGGTGGACTAGGAAATATGGTACTACAATTGCTAGCAGGTAAATGGCTTCCTACTATAGGATACCAGCAAGCTTATTTTAGATTCGGCATAATAGCTATAATTATCGCTTTACCAATAGCTTTATTTGTATTAAGATTACCTAGATCTGAAGCTGAATTAGCTAGCAATACTTCTAATAAAAAATCAGAAAATAAAAATACTACATCTTCTAAGTGGGGCTATACTTTTGCTGAAGTTAGCAAAATGAAATTCTTCTGGATATTCGCTTCTTCATTTATATTCGTAGGTTTATATGTAGGTGGTATGGTATTACAATTTATACCTTACTTACAAACTTTAGAAGCTGAAAAAGTATTTACTTTAGGCGCTGCTACTGTTGCCGCTTCTTTTGGATTATTCTCCATGTTCGGTAACTTATTCGGTGGAATGCTATTCGATAAATTAGGCATAACAAAATCCTTAGCTTTAGCAGGTATACTAGTTATAACTTGTGGTTTCTGCTTAATATTTGTTCCGCAAATAAATGCACTAGGATTTGTATTCGCTATATGTATGGGTATTTCAATGTACTCTTATATAATAGGTCCTTCTTATTTAACAGGTGCACTATTCGGTAGTAAAGACTTCGGTACTATTTTAGGTATAGTTCAAATATTCTTTGCAGCTGGATTTGGTATCGGTACAACTTTATTCGGTGTAGTTGTTGGATTTGGTGGGTTCCAGATTGGATGGATATCTACAATAATTTATGCTATTTTAGCTTACGGTGGATTATTAATATCAACTTCTGGAATAATCAAACATAATAAAGAAATAAATGTTATTGAAAGCAAAAAAATTGCTTAGTAACATTCTAAAAAAAGCTGTTTCAATTATATTGAAGCAGTTTTTTTATTTTAATACCTTTTCTAGAATCTATTTTTTATTAATTTTCCTAAACCATAAATTAATTATGTATTTTTATGAAATAATAATGTTTAGAAGCAAAAGTATTTATAATTTGTTACAAAAGGAGAAGATGTATGGATAATATAATAAATGAACAGCAACCAAAAGGTAAAAAAACATTTTTCTATGGTTGGGTCATAGTTGCATCATGTATGCTTATCCAAGCTGTACCATTTGGTGTAGCAATGAATGTTCAGCCTCAATTTATAAATTTTGTAACTAATGGAGAAGGATTTACTTTGACTCAATTCTCTCTTGTGTTTACTATAGGTACAATTGTATCTGCAGTTGCGTCACCTGCTATAGGAAAAATTTTATCAAAACCTAAAATAAATATAAAACTTGCATTTTTAGTAGGGTCTATTTTATCTGGCGGTGGTTATGCTTTAAACTCTTTAGCTGGAGGAAATTTATGGGCTTATTATGGAATAGCTGCATTAGTACAAGTAGGTACAGCAATAATTTCTGCAATAGGTGTTCCCCTACTAGTAAACTCATGGTTCAAGAATAATAAAGGTATGGCCATGGGTCTCGCTTTTTCTGGTGGTGGAATTGGCAATATATTTTTGCAACAAATTGCAGCTAGGCTTTTAACGAATCCTGATATAGGTTATTCTAAAGCATATTTTATATTTGGCATGATTTCATTGGCAGTTTCAATACCAGTATCTTTATTTTTAGTAAAACTTCCAAAAGGACCTGAAGATTTAGCTGGTAATCTACCTAAAAAGAAGGATTCAGCACAAACTAAGCATATTTCTTGGGGCTATACATTTAGTGAAGTTAGCAAAATAAAATTATTTTGGATTTTATGCATAGGATTTATATTTGTAGGCTTCTATGTAAGCGGTTTATCTGTGCAATATATTTCTTATCTATATAGCATCGGGTTAAACGCTTCCTTTGTAGCTAATGTAGGTTCTATATTCGCTTTATTTTCCATATTCGGTAACCTATGCGGAGGCTTATTATTTGATAAATTAGGAATTAAAGGTTCACTTATATTAGCTGGTATTATGGTTATTTGTTGTTCCTTATGTTTAATATTCCTTCCAAATATAAACTTTCTTGGTTATATTTTTGCTATTTTACTTGGTATAAGTATGTTTGCTTATATAATAGGTCCTTCTTATTTAAGTGGAGCTCTCTTTGGAGATAGAGAGTTTGGTACCATATTAGGTATAGTCCAAGTTTTCTTTGCTATTGGATATGCAGTTGGAACTGTAATATTTGGGTTATCAGTTGAAAACTTAGGATATACAACTTCTTGGATGATAACCATAGGGTATGCTTTAGCAGCTTATGCTTGTTTATTAGTATCTAGCGTAGGTATTGAAAAACATAATCGAGACATAAATGTTATAGAAACTAAAAGAATATCTTAGTTAAATAAAAAAAGACGATTTTTAATCGTCTTTTTTTATTTAAGTTTTTTATTTTATTGAAATTCAACATTAAGAATATTACAATTAAACATATCTGACTGACTAGTCAGTTCTATAATTAAGAAAGAGGTGAAATATTTGTTACCAAAATTCAGTGTAAGAAAACCTTTAACTGTATTTGTTTCTGTAATCATGGTATTAATGCTGGGATTTGTGTCCTTTACAAAGATGACCCCAGACTTATTACCTAGCATAGATTTACCTTATGTAATTGCCATGACTACATATCCGGGTTCTAGTCCAGAAAAAATCGAAACAACAGTTACAAAGCCAATTGAACAAGCTGTAGCAACTACAAACGGAATTAAAAATGTAACTTCTGTTTCAAATGAAAACTACAGCGTAGTAATTCTAGAATTTAATCAGGATACTAATATGGATACTGCCATGTTAGACCTAAATGGAAAAATAGACTTAATCAAAGATTCTCTAGAAGACGGTGTTGGTGAAACTACTTTAATGCAACTTAATCCAGATATGATGCCTGTCATGACATTAAGTGTTGATGTAAATGATATGAATATTGAAGAAGTTTCAACTTATGTTAACAATGAGATAATACCTAAATTCGAGCGTATAAATGGTGTTGCTTCTGTTAGTGGCGTTGGATTAGTAGAAAAACAATTAGAGATATCTTTAAACAAAAATAAAATTGATGAACTTAATAACAAGCTAAAATCTAGCGTTACATCTGAGTTGAACAAGCAGCAAAGTCAACTTAATAGCGCTAAATCAGAAATACAAAATGGAAAAGCAGCTCTTGAAAAACAAAGTAGCATTCAAATGAAAAAACTACTTGAAGCTAGCAGTCAACTTCAATCTGGTATAAGCCAATTAGAAAGTATGGCTGGTATTTTAAATTCAACAGGTTCTAGTAAAGAAGACTTAGAAAAGTATATTTCTAGCGCAACTACTACTCTTAATGACACTAAATCAAAATTAAAAGAACTCAAGAAACAATTAAATAATTTACCTGACGATTCCGATGTACACAAAGAAAAATTACAAGAGGATATAGAAGGTTTGGAAGGAATTATAACTTCTTTAGAAAAGGCTATAGTAAATGCAGGCCAGGGAATAAGTGCAGTAGATTCTTTGGAAACATTAAAAAAGCAACAACAAGAGTTAGAAAATGCTAAGCTTACTCTTTCTCAAGAATTAACTAAAGCTACTGTACAACTTTCTGTTAGTGAGTCTCAAATAAAATCAGCTGAAACTCAATTAAATGAAGCTAGAAAACAAGCTTTAGACTCAGCAGATATAACAGACAAAATCACCCCAGAAACAATTAATCAAATTCTATCAGCAGAGAATTTTTCCATGCCAGCAGGATATGTTTCTGATGATGATACTGAATACTCTGTAAAAGTAGGAGATAAATTCACGTCTATAAATGAAGTCAAAAACTTGATATTATTCTCCATGGATGGTATTGGGGATGTACACCTTAAGGATATAGCTAATGTAAAAGTATCAGATAACTCATCAGACAATTATACAAATATAAATGGAAATGCTGGTGTTATGCTATCTTTCCAAAAAACTAGTACTGCTTCAACTACTAAAGTATGTAATGAAATAAATAAAGTAATAAATGATTTAAATGGTACTAATAATAAATTACATATTCTCTCTTTAATGGACCAAGGTGTTTACATAGATTTTATCGTATCTAGCGTACTTCAAAACCTAGTTTACGGTGGAATACTAGCTATTTTAGTTTTACTAGTATTCTTAAAAAGTATAAAACCAACTATAGTAATTGCTTTTAGTATTCCTATAAGTTTATTATTTGCCATAGTTTTAATGTACTTCAGCGGCGTTACATTAAATATTATATCTTTATCAGGATTAGCTCTTGGTGTAGGCATGCTGGTTGATAACAGTATTGTTGTTATTGAAAATATTTATAGACTTAGAAATAAAGGTATGAACAAGTTTAAAGCTGCTGTATATGGAGCTAAACAAGTGTCTGGAGCAATTTTTGCTTCTACTCTTACTACTATTTGCGTATTCTTACCTATTGTTTTCACAGAAGGTATAACTAGACAATTATTTACAGACATGGGCCTTACAATTGCATATTCTTTAATTGCCAGTTTAATCGTTGCCTTAACTTTGGTACCTTGTATGGCATCAAATTTATTATCAAACGTAGACGAAAAAACACATCCTTTATTTGATAAAATCATTGATGCATATGAAAAATTATTAAGATTATGCTTAAAATTTAAACCTGTTGTTTTATGCTTATCTGTGGGATTATTAGTACTTGCTGCTTTTGCTACAACTAAAATAGGAACATCATTTATGCCAGAGATGGATTCTCCTCAAATGATGGCAACTATTAATATAGATAGCGATTTTTCAAAAGAAGAAGCTAGAGATATTACCGATAAAGTTGTAAAACAAGTTTTAACAATCGATGATGTAGAAGGTATCGGAGCTATGGATTCATCAACATCCATGTCTTTTGGGTCTTCTTCAAATAATCCTAATAATATGTCTGCTTATATTATTTTAAAAGACGATAAAAAGAAATCTAATGATGAAATATCTGAAGAAATCAAAGAAAAGACAAAATCACTTGATTGTGAAGTGACAGTTTCTTCTTCTTCTATGGATACTTCTTCTTTAGGAGGATCTGGCTTACAAATAATTGTCAAAGGCGATGATTTAGATAAACTTAAAGATATTTCTGATGACTTAGTAAATCTACTATCAAATGTAGAAGGTACTACAAATATTGATGGTGGTATGGGTGTAAGTACTAAGGAAGAAAGAATTATAATTAATAAAAATAAAGCAATGAAATATGGATTAACAGTAGCTCAAGTATTCCAACAAATTTCATCTAAACTATCAACTGAAACTACTTCAACTACTTTAACAATAGATTCCGAAGACTATCCAGTAATTATTGTTAATCACGATACTTCTAATCTAGAAGAATTAAGAAACGTTGAAATTAGTGGAACAAAAGGAACTGAGTCTGTATCTGTAAAGTTAAAGGATATTTGCTCTATAGAGATGGCAGATACTCCTACTTCTATAAACCACGATAATCAGACTAGATATATATCTGTGACAGCAGGAATTGATTCTAAACATAATATAGGTTTAGTAAGTAAAGGAGTTCAATCCAAATGAGATAGCAATAAAACTCCTAT
>OKWN01000411.1_pt1 | contig 20509 bp, 17 predicted proteins | sample 1607151 | NCBI WGS metagenome assembly OKWN01 (sample SAMN07501046, study PRJEB24779) | human gut metagenome | isolation source: stool | host: human infant | place: USA: Pittsburgh, PA | reverse complement strand
TGTGAGCTTTTACCATAACTGCCTTAGATTCTTCAAGTTTTTTTCTTGCTATATCTATATTCCCTTTTTTTGCTTCATCTATTGCTTCAAAAGCTAAACCTTTAGCATCTCCCGCAAACCCTATAATACCAAAAGTTATTTCAATCATTTTTTCATCCATATTGTCTCCACCTACAGTTCCCTATAATTTGTTAGTAAAAAATTATCTTGTATAAAATCTTTTGTGTCCTTAGAAGTTAATATTTTATGCTCATTAATTCTAGCTATAGAATATGATGTTATTTTCATTAGAAAATCATCAACATAAGCGGGATGACACATTATATCAGCTATTTCGTATGATTTAAGATGATCAATTTTTTTCATAAAATAATCATAACTTACATTTTCACCATAAAAAGTATCTATTAAAGGTATAATTTTAGAATAATTAAAATCATACTCAAATCCACCTCTTATTGGTAAATCATATTTTTCCAAAATTCTTTCTATAACTGGTCTTAGTTTTTCTAAAGTATGAACATAATGATGACTATCCAAATGAGTTATATCTGTTTTAGTTCTAACCTTTTCAATTTGAGCACAAAACTCCTCATATATTTCATCTAAATCCATATTTTCAATTACTTCATTAGTTATTCTTCTTATAAAATAATCATTTTCATCTACCATAGTCTTTAAATTTGAAAGTACTGGCTTATAGCAACTCATTGTCATGTGAACACCACAACCTAAATTTTCATTTTCTTTTAAAAGTTCCATGGCATGTTCAAACCATGGCATATTTGCCATAGTACTAGTAGATCTAACTACACCAGATTTATATGCTGAAATTATACCATAATTTACGCCCTCAGATAAACCAAAATCATCTGCATTTATTATAAGTTTAGTCATTTTATCACCTACTTATTAAATTGTGGTAGATATTCTTTGTGAGCTTCCATCATTTCATCCAATACTACTTTTGCAATATCATCAGAAGGTATTAGTGGATTTATACAAAGAGCCAGTAATGCAGTTTCGTAATCCCCAGTTACAGCTGCTTTTGCTGCCAGAGATTCAAAGCTCTTAATTTGGCTTACTAATCCATCAGTACATTCAGGAAGGTATCCTATTGAAAGTGGTTTTGGACCTTGGGAAGTTATTATACTACTTACTTCTACAGCTTGATTATCTTTAAAGTTTCTTATGGCACCATTATTTAAAGTATTTACTACTTGAATATCTTGTTTATCATTATATATTGAACTTATTAAATTGCATGCTGCATCACTATAGTATGCTCCACCTCTTTTTTCTAATTGTGGTGGTTTAATATCTAAGTTCTCATCTTTATAAAGTTCAAATAGCTGTTCTTCTAGTTCTTTAACTACCTGTCCCCTAGCTTTTCCTTTTTTAAATTCTTCTAATTCTTCCAATAACATTTCTTTAGTCTTATAATAATATCTATGATATGAACAAGGTATTGCCCCCAAAGCTCTTACAAACTCTGGATTAAAATCGATAGCTTTTATATTTTCCATACTAATTTTTGTAGTTATAAATCTTTCAATTGCTTCCTTTGTTACGTCTTTTCCATCTAAGCAAACTTTTAATCCATATACCATATGATTAAGTCCACCAAATTCCATATAAATTCTATCTGATTCTACTTCAAATAATTTGGCTACATCATTTTTTAAATGTATTGGTACATTACAAAGACCTATATATTTTTTAAAGTTTGTATATTTAAATACTGCTTCACTTATTATCCCCGTTGGATTAGTAAAATTAATTAACCATGCATTTGGACATAATTCTTCTATATCTTTTATTATATCAAACACTACTGTTACTGTACGAAGAGCTTTGAACAGCCCTCCTGCCCCATTTGTTTCTTGACCTATTAATCCATGAGATAGTGGTATGCTTTCATCTTTTATTCTAGCATCAAGTAAACCTACTCTAAGTTGTGTAGTTACAAAGTCAGCATCTTTTAGAGCCTCTCTTCTATCTAGCGTAAGATGTATCTCCATATCTATATTAGCTTTTTTAACCATTCTTTTAGCTAGACTACCTACTATTTCTAATTTTTCTTTTCCTTCTTCTATATCAACCAGCCATAACTCTTTCACTGACAATTCATCATGTCTTTTAATAAAACCTTCTATTAACTCCGGAGTATAACTTGAGCCCCCTCCGATTGTCACTACCTTTAGACAGTTTTTCATGTCATACACCATCCCATCTAAATATCTATATGTTTAGATATCTTACAGATTTTTCAATTTATATTTTACTTATTTAAATTATTCTTTAACTATACATTTTCTTACATCTTTTTATTTAGTGATCTCTTATCTGCCATAACAAATGGTAAATAAATAAGAACAGATAATACTATATTAACTAGTGCTAATATTCCACCTTTTAAACTTCCAGTAGCCATTACAGCACTAAATATTGGTGGAGTTATCCATGGTATTTTAGCCATTATTACTGGTGGTACCATTCCCGAAGAAATTGCTAAATATGCTACTACTGTACATACAATTGGTGCTAATACGAAAGGTATCATATACATTGGGTTTAGCACTATTGGCATTCCAAATATCATTGGCTCATTTATATTGAAACATGCTGGTGCTGTTCCTAAAGCTATCATATCTTTACGATGTTTTCCTGCTAAGAATAATGCAATTACTAACCCTATTATCATTCCTGATCCACCTAGATAAACAAAGGCATCTAAGAATGCTCCTGCAAATACATGGTATCCTTCAGTAGCACCTGCTGCTAGTAACTCAGCATTTTTTCCACCAAGGTCCATTAATATAGGTTCAACAACTGATAATGCTATGTTTGCGCCATGTAAACCAAATATCCATAATACGTGAACAAATATTGCAACGAATATTGCTCCACCTAGAGAATCTGCAACACCTGTTAAAGGCTTAGATAAATAAGTTTGTAATAAATCATTTATAAATTTACCGTCTGAAAGAGTAGATATTAAAACTCCGATTATTGCCATTATAGTCATTGCAATTAAACTTGGTAATAATTTTGCGAATGATCTTAAAACTGCTGGTGGTACACTATCTGGCATTTTAATAGTTAACCAAGATACATTTGATAATTTAATATATATTTCAGTAGTTACTAAGGCAACTATCATAGCTGTAAATAATCCATTTGTAGAAACATAAGTCCAAGGAATGAACCCCCATCCAACTATTGCTTCAGTTGCACCTTCTGGTACTATTAATGCTGTTTGTGGACTTAATATTAGGAATGAACATAACGATATCATACCTGCTTGCAAACCATTTCCATCATAAGATTTTGCAAGAGAATATGCAACTGACACTGCTAAGAATAAAGACATCAGTGCTATAGATCCCCACCATAGGTTTCCACCTACAGCTCCTATATGTCCCCCTATCGTAGTACCTGTTATAAATTTTTGATAAGGTTCAAAAGGCAAGTTTTTAGCAAGGTTTCCAAATGCTCCTATCATTGCTATTGATATAATTCCAACAAAACCATCTCTTATTGCTACTAAGTGCCTTTGTGCTCCAAACTTTGCTGCAACAGGAACTAAATAACGCTCCATAAAAGCCATAAATTTTTCCATAACTTTTACCCCCTAATTATAATTTTTATTTTGAGTTTATTAATTCTATTGCTCTGTCTAATACAGCTTTTCCATTACATGTTCCGTAATGCATCATGTTTATTACTTCAACTGGAACATTATAAGATTTAGCTATTTCTGTAGCCTTGTTTAACATAAATCTTACTTGTGGTCCAAGTAAAATCACATCTGCATCTTGAACCTCTTTATCAATATTTGCTTCAGATATTGCCCATATTTTTGCTTCAATACCTGAACCTTTTGCTGCTGCTTCCATTTTTGTTACTAACAAACTTGTTGACATACCTGCTGAACAAGCTAACATTATTTTTATCATTTTATAATCCCTCCATAAAATATTAATCTTTATTAAAATTTTTTGTAATTTAGATTTGTATATTCAATCTTTTATTTATAGTGCTTAATAGAATATATAAATAAACAAAATGTCTATACATTCGTTCTATTAATTTAATTATATAACGAATGTATAGACATTTCAAGAAAACATTTTCATTTTTATTATAAAGTTTTTATTTTTTATTTTTTTATTGTTTTGTAACAGCACTTAAAGTTAAAGTATATCCATAATGGTAAGTATGAGAATATTCAAATACCTCACTATTGTCAAATCTACTCACCTGTTTTATATATAAAATTGGCTCTTTCTTATTCAAGTCTAATTGTTCTTCCAGTTCTTTTGTCGATATTATGGCTTCAACTTCTCTTTCTGCAATAGCTATTTTATAACCACAATCTTCTTCTATATATTTATATAATGAATCTTCACAATCTTTCTTTGTTAAGTTTGGAAAAAGCTTTACTGGCATATATGTGACCATATAAGATACCTTCTTTTTGTCTGCCAATCTAACTCTACATATTTCCCATACATTTTCTCCCAAGCTTAAATTAAGGTTTTTTGCCAACTCTTCGTCTGCTTCAATAACTTTTAAGTCAATTAATATATTAGATACTTCCTTATTTTTACTTTTCATTTCTTTTGTAAATCCACTTATCGAAGATATATTATCATAAATATTTCCACCTAGTACGATACTACCTATACCTCTTCTTCTCGTAATATATCCTTCCTTGACCAAATTACTCAGAGCTGATCTTACAGTCATTCTAGTTACATTAAATTCTTCACATAATTGATTTTCAGAGGGTATTAAGTCCCCTTGACTTAATTTTCCTGAGTCAATTAAATTCTTCACATACTCTTCAATTATTTTGTACATTGGTTGCCCCATATTTTCCACTCCTTTAATAATTGGTTTTATAATAATTTATCTTTGAGTAGTTTATTCTTATAAGATAATTACCCATAATAATATACAATCAAAACAAATATATATACATATACATTACATTAAGCTAAATTTTAAATCAAGTAAATAATTTGTAAATTTTTTGCACTAAATAATTAGCCTAAAAATAAAAAATTGACTTTGCCTGATTCCTTCGTTAACACTTTAGGCAAGTCAGCTGCTCAAAAACTATTTTTTTGCATCTTAATATTTATTGATATTACTTAGGTTCAAGAATTTTCCATAGATTTTAGAGCAATATAATTTCCTTATATGTAAAAAACACCTTATAAAAGGTGTTTTTTAACTTTAATTTTAAATAATATATTTATTAAATAGTTTTATTGTAATAATAAACTTACTTTGCTTTATCTAATGGCTTTTTAAGAATTGCAAGTAAGATTGCACCTACTACTGAACCAACTACTAATGCCACAAGATACATTGGAAAATTAATTATAGTTGGAAGTACAAATATTCCTCCATGAGGAGCTCTAAGTCCACATCCAAATGCCATGGATAATGCTCCTGCTATTCCTGAACCAACTACACAAGCTGGTATAACATGAAGTGGATCTGCTGCTGCAAATGGAATTGCTCCTTCTGTTATAAATGATAATCCCATTACATAGTTTACAATTCCCGACTTTCTTTCACTCTCACTAAATCTATTTTTGAAGAAAGTAGTAGCTAGTGCTATTGCAAGAGGAGGCACCATACCACCTATCATAACTGCTGCCATTATGGCAAATTGTTCTAGCCCTGCATTTACTACTGTAAGTTGTGCTGTACCAAATACATATGCTGCTTTGTTGAAAGGTCCACCCATATCTATTGCCATCATTGCTCCAAGTATTGTTCCAAGTAATATTTTACTAGTTCCACTCATTGAAGCCAAGAAATTGTTAAGTGCTGTATTTACAGACCCTACAATTGGATTTACACTTATCATTATTAATCCAATTAAAAGTATTCCAAACACAGGGAATAATAAAACTGGTTTTATTCCTTCTAAAGCATCTGGTAAATAAGAGAATAATTTTTTAAGTAATAATACTAAATATCCACCAACAAAACCTGCAAGTAAAGCACCTAAAAATCCTGCACTTATAGCAGTTTTTGCATCATAGTTCATAAGGTTTCCAAAAGTATATCCTGCACTTGCTATAATACCACCAACAAAACCAACTGCAAGACCTGGTCTATCAGCTATACTCATTGCAATGTATCCTGCAAGAACTGGCAACATAAATCCAAAAGCTTGCCCACCTATTGTTTTAAAGAAGGCTGCAAGAGGTGTATTCATACCAAAGTTTGCTGGGTTTATTGTGTAGTCATCAAATAAGAAAGCTAGTGCTATAAGTATTCCTCCACCAACAACAAATGGTAACATGTGAGATACACCATTCATTAGATGTTTGTAAAATTGTCTTCCTATGCTTTCTTTTTCATTTGATGAATCTTGTGTATCACTTTCTTTTAGTCCATGAAAAATTGGTGCGTCACCTTTAACAGCTTTATCTATAAGTTCATCTGCTTTATGTATACCATCAGCAACTTTTGTTATTATAACTTTCTTACCGTTAAATCTATTCATTTCCACATTCTTATCAGCTGCTACAATTATACATGTTGCATTTTCAATTTCTTCTTTTGTTAATACATTTTTAACACCGGCTGAACCATTAGTTTCAACTTTTATGCTAACTCCTTTGTTTGCAGCTTTTTGACTTAAGCTTTCTGCTGCCATAAAAGTATGAGCTATTCCTGTTGGACAAGCTGTAACAGCAAGAATTGTAGGTAATTTAGATTTCTTGTCTTCTACAACTACTTCCTTTACTTCTTCTTCTGGGAACTTTTCTTTTTCTTTTGCATTTATTAAATTTAAAAATTCATCCACAGAAGATGCATTTATTAAGTCATTTCTAAAGCTTTCATCCATTAATATGGTAGATAGTCTTGATAAAACTTCTAGATGAGTATCGTTGGCTCCATCTGGTGCAGCTATCATAAAGAATAAATAAGACAAAGTATCGTCAAAGGCCTCGTAGTCTATACCTTTCTTAGATATACCAGCTGCTAAACAAGCATCTTTTACTGATTTATTTTTCGCATGGGGTATTGCCACGCCTTCTCCTATGGCAGTAGTACTTAGCTCTTCACGAGCAAGTATTGCTTCTTTATATTCATCACTATCATTTAAATTTCCACTATTATCAACTAAGTCAACTAATTCATCTATTACGTTTAATTTATCTTTTGATACTAAATTAAGTTTTACTGAATCTTTACTAATTAAATCTATTATTCTCATTTTTTATCTCCTTTCAACTTTTATTTCTTGTATTAATTTATCTATAAATTCTTTTGTTGCTAAATCTGATGAAAATGCTGTTGCACTTCCACTTGCAGCACCCAGCTTTAAAGCTTCTTCATAAGAATTGCTATTTGTATAACCAGATATAAATCCTGCCACCATGGAATCTCCTGCACCTACAGAGTTAATTACACTTCCTTTTGGTACATTACTTATTAATACTTCATTATTTTCTGTAATAAGGAGTGCTCCATCTTTACCCATAGATACCAGCACATTTCTAGCTCCCATTTTCTGAAGTTCTCTCCCATAGACTGCTATCTCTTCCACATTTTCTAGTCTTACATTGAAAATTTCTTCTAATTCATGATTATTTGGTTTTATTAAAAATGGATTATATTTTAATACATTTAAAAGTAAATTTTTAGTTGCATCCACCACAATCTTTACATTATTTCCTTTTACATGTTCCATAATTTTTTCATACAAGTCTTCTTTTAAAGTTGATGGTATACTTCCAGCAAGAACTAAAATATCGCCTTCTTTTAGTTCACTTAGTTTATCAAATAATTCCCCCAACTTTTCGTCACTTATATGTGGTCCTCCACCATTTATTTCAGTTTCTTCATCACTCTTTATTTTTACATTTATTCTAGTAAATCCATTATCCAGCTTTATAAAGTCTGACTTAACATTTAAATCAGCTAAAGAGTTTATTATAAAGTCACCTGTAAAATTACTTACAAATCCAGTAGCTACATTATCATGTCCTAAGGTTTTTAATATTCTTGAAACATTTATTCCTTTTCCTCCTGGATATACATGCTCATCATTTACTCTATTTACCTTGCCTGTGCTTAGATGCTCAAGGTTTATAACATAATCTATAGATGGATTTAATGTTACAGTATATATCACTTTAGCTCCTCCTTAATTTTTCCTGTATATTATTTTGCTCATTAATTACTTTTGTATCCTATGACTATAATAAATGAAAACGATTTTTCTAAAAAGACAAAAAATTTCTCTTAATTAAAAGAGAAATTTATCTTTGTCTGTTTTTATATTTAAAACAGTTTTATGAACTTTTCATAGGATTTGTTTTCACAAATATTTACTACTTTTGATGTTGTATCTAATTTATTATAAATACTTGAAAATACTTGTTCATAGTCAAGTATTTTCTCGTTATTTAATGCTAACATTATGACAAGTCTAACTTTTCCATACTCCCAGTCTATAGGTTCTTTCAAAATACCCACAACTATTTTATTTTCTTTTATATTACCTTTTGCACCATGAGGCATTGACACCATATTTCCTATTTCTGTTGTGGCAATTTCCTCTCTTTCAAAATATGATGCTTTCATTTCTTCATCAATTATGTCATTTTTTAATAATGCATCACTCATAAAGTTTAAAACTTCGTCTTTGTTTTTGAAGTCTAAGTCTGTAAAATATAAATCTCTATCAAAGAAATCTTTCACATTAACATCTTCATAAACATATCCCGTATCCATAAACTTTTCTATTATTTTAATTTCTTTTTCAGTTAAAAATGGCGATACATTAATAACAGGCATTTTGTCATACTCCAAAGGCATAGTTGATATTAAGAAATCCACACTTGCGGAATCTATATAGTCAATTAAATAAGACGGAATAATTTTTACTATTTCTATCCTATCTTTAAATAGTTGCTGTAACTTGGTATTTATTAGCATGGAAGTACCTGCTCCAGATGCACAAACAATAATAACCTTAAATACTTTTCTTTTTTTGTTACTTGAGTATCTCTCCACTGCTCCTCCCACATGAACAGCAATATTGGACACTTCATCTTCACCAATTTTCAAACCTAGCTCATTTTCTATTGTTTTTTTAGCTATTTTGGCAAGTTCATAAGCATAAGGATATTTAATTTTCACATCATCATTTACCACATTATAGTTACAAATTCCCAGCTTATCTTTTTTAATTAAATTATTTATATGATTATATAAACATTCCATAAAGAACTCATCTTTACTAATATCTATGGCTGTGGCCAACTTCAAATTTTTACAAAATAAAGCAATTGCCTTAGTTATCTTTTCTTTATTTACATTATCATTCATTATGGATTCACGCTTAACTTTATAACTTTTTATATAACTTTCAATAAAATTTTCATAATTATAGTAATTGCTTCGACTTAGCTTAATAAAAATTGTACTACATAAATTTTTAAATTCTATATCACTTAAAATTAAATCTTCATTGTTTAAATATTTTAATATTTCATTTTTCAAGTTAAAAACTTTATTGCTAACATATTCACTTAAAAAATCTTGTAATACTAATTCATTATCTTTTCTAGAACATAAATCTATTATACCCCTTACAATTTCTTCTTCATTGGCATCTACACCTATACCATGTTTATGTTTAGATACAATATTTATATTATACCTACTTAAAATTTCTTTTACTTCTTTTAGATCATTTTTTACAGAAGAAACACTTATAAACATGGCATCTGCTAACTCTTCCAACTTGATACTTTTTTCTTCTTGTAAGTTTAAATTAAGCATTGTTTTAATTATAAACTCAATTCTATCTATGTTCCCTATATGATTATTGCTACATTCATTTATATCAATTTTTCCTTCTAGTTTGTAACCTACTCCCCTAATAGAAACTATTTTTGTATCCTTTAATTGTTTATTAATATCTTTAATTTCACTTTGGATAGTTTTTGTAGAACAGCCAACTTCCTCGCTTAAAGCTAAACTACTTACAGGATGATTTAATTTTTTCAATATTTCTATTATTGCCAAGGCCCTTGTACTTAAATTATTCATACTCATTCCTCTTTTGCTCATATCTTATATAGATTTTTATAAAATTCCCCAAATATTATTTACCCATTATATTTATATTAAATTTATTTTTTTAATTTTGCTAAAGCTTCTGCAAATGGGTTGTTGAAAGTTTCTTCATTTTTATTTTGATTTTTTAGATATTTTTGTATATCTTTTTTAGATCCCTTGCTTTTTTCTTCTGCTTTTCTTTTATTGAATGCAGATAATTTTTCTCTATATCCACAAGCACATGCAAATATTTTATTTTCACCTTCGCCTCTAAGTTCTAGTTTTTTATGACAGTTTGGACATCTAGAATTTGTTATTTGTGATACTGTTTTTCTTGTGTTACATTCTCTATCTTCACAAACAAGCATTTTTCCTTTTTTACCATTAACTTCAAGCATAAATTTACCACAGTTAGGACACTTATTTTTAGTTAAATTGTCATGTTTAAACTTGCTATCACTTCTATTTATTTCTTTTACTATTTCTTTAGTGTATGATTTTATATCTTCTATAAAAGCATCTTTGTTTGCTTTTCCATTTGATATATCAGTAAGTTTTTTCTCCCACTCTGCTGTTAGTGATGGAGTTTTTAGTTTTTCTGGTGCCAAGTCTAGTAACTGTCTTCCTTTAGAAGTTATATGTAGCTCTTTGTTGTTTTTCTTTTCCACTGAGAAAGAATTAAATAATTTTTCTATTATATCTGCTCTTGTGGCAACTGTTCCCAAATTATTTTTCTCCATTTCTGTTAGTAGGGTTGCTTCGTTTAAATATGGTGGTGGATTAGTTTTTCCAGTTTTAACTTTTACTTCTTCTATTTTTAATACATCATTTACTAATATCTCTGGAATAGTGTTTAATTTTTCATCTTCATCATCGCCATAAGCTTCTGTAAATCCAAGGTTAACTACTTTATTTCCTTTTACTCTAAAGTTTTCACCTTCGCATGTTCCAGTTATTGTTGTTTCCACATATTCAAAAGGAGGGCAAAGTACACTTAAGAATCTTTTTACTACTAAGTCATAGATTTTTCTTTCTTTGTCACTTAAATCACCAAGGAATACTCTTTCTTCTGTTGGTATGATTGCGTGGTGATCACTTACCTTTGAATTATCTACAAATGATTTGTTTCCTTTTATATTAGTTTTTAATAATTTAGTGCAAACCTTTGAATAATCACTTACATTAACAGCTTTTACTCTATCTTTTAAAGTTTCTACTATATCAGTAGTTAAATATCTAGAATCAGTTCTTGGATATGTAAGAACTTTGTGATGTTCATAAAGTTTTTGCATAATAGAAAGTGTTTCCTTTGCTGAGAAACCAAATATTTTATTTGCATCTCTTTGTAATTCTGTTAAGTCATAAAGAGGTTTAGAGTATCTTTTCTTATCCACTTTTTTAACATCAGTTATTTTTATTTCTTTATTATTTAATTTCTTTGCTGTATTTTCTACTTTTTCTTCATTGAAAGAAGTTGTATTATTGTTTTTGTCTACCCAATTCATTTTAAAATTAGAACTTCCTTTTTTAGTAGAAATCTCTATAGAGTAGTATTCCTTAGGTACAAATTTTCTTATTTCTTCTTCTCTTTTTAAAATCATACCTAAAGTTGGTGTTTGGACTCTACCACAAGAAAGTTGTGCGTTGTATTTTGTTGTAAGTGCACGAGTTCCGTTTATTCCCACAAACCAGTCAGCCTCTGCTCTTGCTATGGCAGAATGATATAAATTATTGTACTGTCTACCATCTCTTAATTTTTCAAAACCTTCTTTTATTGCTTTATCTGTACTTGATGAAATCCAAAGACGTTTAATAGGTTTTTTCACGTGAGCTTTTTCTAGTATCCATCTGGCAACAAGCTCTCCCTCTCTTCCTGCATCTGTTGCTATTACAATTTCTCTCACATCTTCTCTATTTAATTGTGCTTTTACTGTGTTAAATTGCTTAGATGTTTTCTTGATAACTACAGTTTTTAATTTGGGTGGAAGTATTGGTAAGTCTTCCATTTTCCACGACTTGTATTTTTCACCGTAACTCTCTGGATCTGCCAGTGTTACTAAGTGACCTAGTGCCCAAGTTACTATATATTTACTTCCTTCTATATATCCATTTTTATCTTTATTACAATTTAATACTCTAGCTATGTCCCTTCCAACTGAAGGCTTTTCTGCTAATACTAATATTTTTTTCATTTTAATCCTTCCTTATTTTAAATACTTTTTAAAATAATTTATTTCATTATTATGTCATTTTATGACTTTTATGATAATAATTTTACCATATATTCAGCCTGCTTCATAGGTATGTGCTAAACTATTATTATATTATAAATTAGGGAGTGATCTTGTGATAAAAGATTTAGTAAAAAGAAGCAGAAGTTATAGAGTCTTTGATGAAAATTATAAATTAGATAGAAAAGATTTAGTAGAACTAATAGATTTGACTAGATTTTGTCCTTGTGGCAAAAATGGTCAGTATTTAAGATTTATTCCTATATATAAAGAGGAAGTTTTAAAACAAATATATCCTTATCTTGCATGGGCTGCTTATCTGAAAGATTGGAGTGGACCAGTAGAAGGTGAAAGACCTACTGGTATTATTTTAGTAGTTTCCAAAGAAGGAAGTTTAACTGATCCTATTTTAGCTTGTGATATGGGAATAGCAAGCCAAGCCATAATGCTGGGTGCTGTAGAAAAAAATCTTGGTGGTTGTATGATTAGAGCTTTAAATAGGAAAAAAATTGCTGAAGTATTAAATTTATCTGATGATTATATAATACATATAGCTCTTGCAATTGGAAAACCTGCTCAAGAAGTTATTGTGGAAGATATTCATGGGGGTGATGATGTGAAGTATTGGATGGATGATGATAAAACACATCATGTACCTAAAATTGTTCTACATGAGTTGATAGTTGAATAAAGTATTTTTTTAGATATTTTACCCTATGAAAAAGCCACGCCTTAGCAATTTTCGAGGTTGTAAATTAATTTGTGCTTTAGAGTAATTTCGCTCCTCTATCGCAATTTGATTTACTTATAATATTTGTAATACTTTGTTAAATATTCATAATTTGGATATTTAATTGTAAAGTGGTAGAACTAAATCTAGTGAAGTTTAAGGAATTTTTTTAACCCTTATACTTCAACAAAATCTGAATATAGATTTTTAAAATTTATATTCTACCATCAAAGAATATAGATAGTTGGTTATAAATACTATCCCAATTTCTATATCTCATAGTCCACTTTTTCATTATATTTTGACTTGCTAAATAAAGCATTTTTAGCAATGATATATCTGATGGGAAAGTGGATTTTGTTTTTGTTACTTTTCTAAATTGTCTATTAACACCTTCAATTATATTTGTAGTATACATAATCGTTGTTATCTCTTGTGGAAAACTAAAGAATGGTGAGATAACATCCCAATTGTCTCTCCAAATTCTTATTGCTGTAGGGTACTTTTTACCCCATTTTCGCTCAACGACATCTAAAGCCGCTAAGGCTTCTGACTCATTTACAGCCTTATAAACATATTTAAAATCATTCATAAGTTCCTTAGAATCCTTGTAGGATACATATTTGAATGTATTTCTTATTTGATGAATTATATAACTGACTCCGGATAGCTAGCGCTTATAGCTTATTTAAAACCTGGTAAACCATCAACACTAAAAATTAGAACATCTTTTACACCCCTATTCTTTAGATCCGTTATGACACTATACCAAAACTTTGATGTTTCATTTCCACCTATCCATATGCCTAAAATATCTTTAAATCCATCTTTATTAACACCTAAAATCACATATGCGACTTTATTTTTAATTTTTGACTCATCTCTTACTTTGTAGTGTATAGCATCCATAAATACAAATGGATATACTGTATCAAGAGGTCTATTTTTCCACATTTTTGCATGTTCAATTACACGGTCAGTTATATGGCTTACATGTTCTGCAGAAATTTCAATACCGTATAAATCCTTTATTTGATCATGTATATCCCTAGTGGACATTCCTCGTGCATAAAGCGAAATAATTTTTTCTTCTAATCCAGAAATATCTCTTGTATGCTTTGGAATTACTTGAGGCTCAAAGTTTCCATCTCTATCTCTTTGAATATCTAGTTCTATATCTCCAAATTGTGATTTGACAGTTTTTTTACTACTCCCATTTCGTCTGTTATCAGTATTTTTATTTTGGCTATCGCCTTTTTCATAACCAAGTTCAAGTGCAAGTTCTTGTTCTAACATTTCTTGAATTACATCTTTAAACATATCTTTTAGATAATTTTGAATATCAACTGGATTACTAAGTGATCCATCTGCAATAATTTATTTTATTAATTCTTTCTTTAATGTACTCATAAAAAATACCCTTTCCGGCATTGACTTTATATTTTTATCATTGCCATAAAGGAGTATTTATTTCATCATAAGCACAAATTATTTTACATTACCTTTACTTTAATATATTTACTACAACTTTAAAAAATAAGAATTAAATTAGTTCTTATTTTTGATATTAAAATAACTAAGACCTATAACACCAATACCTACTAATTGAATTGACTTACATGTATACTCAAATAATAAGGTTGATAATTCAATGCTGTGTCCTTGGCCTAAAATTTCCCATCCTATTAGATATCCTAATGGCATTGAACATATGATAATTATTATCCCCAATATAAATAATCTATCAATATTATTTTCTCTTTTCATTTTTATAAGTTTTCCTCCAACTATCTTATTTTATTGTTCGATCTATACTATACATAAGTCCTTTCTTTGGAGTTGTATATGTACCTTTATGTGTTCTTATTACAGATTGTTTAGGTCCTATAATTTCATATAATTTTTGAGTGTAATTGCCTTTATCTCCTATGAATTTTATTCTATACTCTCTAGAATTTTTTGAACCTTTTGGACCTGTAAACTTATCTTCTACAGTATAAGATACACTTCTTTTACCTGTTATTTCTAAAAAGTTATCATAGGTACCTTTTACTGTTGCTGACATTTTATATGTAGCATTAATAGTTTTAGTTTGACCTTTTGCTACAGAGCATACAAACTTACTACCTAGGTTCTGATTTGTTTTAACATTTGACTTAGTTGTTTTTGTATAACGAAAGGAATCTATCATTGGTCTTATCATATTATTATCTATTTCATTATCTTCTTCACAATAGATGACATCATGTATTAATATCACATCTCCATCATCTGCTTCATTTATTAAATCATCAATTTCTTCTTGCGATACTTTATCTCTAACTTTTTCACTTATTTCAACTTGAATATTTTTTTCAGTATTACTTTCAGTCAATATTGTATCATACTGATTTACAACTTCTAGAGCATTTGATTTTATAGGTATTTGTATTCCAATTATTACTGTTAGAGCTAATATAGCCCCTAATTTTAACTTGTTCAATTTCATAAAATCCCCTATTTATATTTTTTGACATTTTACTAGCATAAGTATTTATACTTAATGCCTATATCTTTTTATACTTTAATCTTTTAAAATAAATTTTTATGTCATAGCAGAGTCCTCCCTTTTCTAAATACTTACTTATATTTTATTAATTGAAAAAGTTTTTTGTCAATATTTTACAACACTATGTAATCTTAAGATTTTGTAATTTTTTATATCATGGTTGAGTTATCTAAAATATCGAGTTTCAAAATAGATTATTTTCACAAAAAAATAGCCACATAAGCAAGGTGGCTTAAGGTGACTATTAAACCATATATAATAATTACTTATATATAGAATAAAAATATTACTAATATACTACTAAATAATAAAAGTACTTGTTACTTCATCATCTAATCAAGATACATGGAAAAATGGAGATTACAACAAAAAAGCAATAGTAATAACTCCTACACTTAATGTAAGAAAATCAAGACCAGATAAGAATGGAAAACTTGGTAAATATGATTTCAAATTAAAAGAAGGAGATATTATAGAAGTAGGATATGTTCTTAATGGATGGGCTTCTATTTGGATAGAAGGAGATATGTGTTACATAAATACTGGTAGTAAGTATATAAAATTATTGTAAATAAAAAATAAGGTGTCTAATGAAAAGCCACCTTTAAGATGTAATAAAATTAATTTTTAACTAGGTAATTTAAGGAAATTTTTTAACCCTTATACTTCAACAAAATCTGAATATAGATTTTTAAAATTTATATTCTACCATCAAAGAATATAGATAGTTGGTTATAAATACTATCCCAATTTCTATATCTCATAGTCCACTTTTTCATTATATTTTGACTTGCTAAATAAAGCATTTTTAGCAATGATATATCTGATGGGAAAGTGGATTTTGTTTTTGTTACTTTTCTAAATTGTCTATTAACACCTTCAATTATATTTGTAGTATACATAATCGTTGTTATCTCTTGTGGAAAACTAAAGAATGGTGAGATAACATCCCAATTGTCTCTCCAAATTCTTATTGCTGTAGGGTACTTTTTACCCCATTTTCGCTCAACGACATCTAAAGCCGCTAAGGCTTCTGACTCATTTACAGCCTTATAAACATATTTAAAATCATTCATAAGTTCCTTAGAATCCTTGTAGGATACATATTTGAATGTATTTCTTATTTGATGAATTATATAACTGACTCCGGATAGCTAGCGCTTATAGCTTATTTAAAACCTGGTAAACCATCAACACTAAAAATTAGAACATCTTTTACACCCCTATTCTTTAGATCCGTTATGACACTATACCAAAACTTTGATGTTTCATTTCCACCTATCCATATGCCTAAAATATCTTTAAATCCATCTTTATTAACACCTAAAATCACATATGCGACTTTATTTTTAATTTTTGACTCATCTCTTACTTTGTAGTGTATAGCATCCATAAATACAAATGGATATACTGTATCAAGAGGTCTATTTTTCCACATTTTTGCATGTTCAATTACACGGTCAGTTATATGGCTTACATGTTCTGCAGAAATTTCAATACCGTATAAATCCTTTATTTGATCATGTATATCCCTAGTGGACATTCCTCGTGCATAAAGCGAAATAATTTTTTCTTCTAATCCAGAAATATCTCTTGTATGCTTTGGAATTACTTGAGGCTCAAAGTTTCCATCTCTATCTCTTTGAATATCTAGTTCTATATCTCCAAATTGTGATTTGACAGTTTTTTTACTACTCCCATTTCGTCTGTTATCAGTATTTTTATTTTGGCTATCGCCTTTTTCATAACCAAGTTCAAGTGCAAGTTCTTGTTCTAACATTTCTTGAATTACATCTTTAAACATATCTTTTAGATAATTTTGAATATCAACTGGATTACTAAGTGATCCATCTGCAATAATTTATTTTATTAATTCTTTCTTTAATGTACTCATAAAAAATACCCTTTCCGGCATTGACTTTATATTTTTATCATTGCCATAAAGGAATATTTATTTCATCATAAGCACAAATTATTTTACATTACCGCATTTTCAATTCTAAGGCATGGTTTTTTAACTAGTGTTTTTGTGTATATTACTTATATTTACTTGAAATAACTTCTAAATATGAATCTATTATATTTTCATTCTTATCAACTACTTCTACTAAATTCATTTCTAAAGTATTTCCTATATCTACAGACTCAAAAACTTTCTTATTATGTAATATATATAATTGTTCATGATAAATAACCTCCACTCTATATGAGGTGGACTCTATGCTTACCCCTACACTTGGTACTTTAGGTCCTGAGCCTGGAGAATAATACTTATTTTTAACAACTACTCTTACTCTGGTTTTTCGTATGGATTTTGTTTTTAATTTCTTCACAATATATTTATATACTTCTTTCAATCCTATTATAATAGATACGATTACTCCAATTACTACAACTATAACCCATAAGTACTCAATAATTATATTCATTTAAATTCTCCCCATATAGTCACTAATTTCCGTTTAATACATTAATTTTATCACTTATTTATATTTTTTATTATGCTTTTACCTTCATGCTGCATTTTGTAAGCTGTTTAAATTTCCATATTATTACATTTATACTCTTTTTCTTTTAGATATGTACTTCTTAATTGTCATTTTATACTCTATATACTCTATTATGTACATTCCACTTAAACTTACAAATACAAATATTATTAATAAACCCATTGGCAGAGGGAGTAGTTTTGAGTTTTCTAAATTTATAACTTGATCTTCTCTCTCATTTACTATAATTTTATTAAATTTCAACTTATATCTTGTATTATCTTTTTTTGCTGTTGGATAAATATCTTCTGCAATACTTTCTAGAAAAGTCATACCTTCATATGGATTAGAGTATTCAAATTCTTCTACATCCTCTTCTTTACGTTGAATTTTATCTTTTAATGTAAATTTATCTTTATCTATTACATATAAATAGTAATTTTCATATTCACTGTCTGTACTTAACATAAATATATTTTCTTTATCATTTAAATAAGCATTAATAAACTCTTCATTTTTGCCTATCCATACAGTATTTAAAAAGTCTCCATTTTTATCATATACTTCTACACTACCATTAAAGGCTTTTTCAATATAAAATTTATCATCGTCAACTAAAAATTGCGTTACAAAATAGTTAGGTCGTTGAGTTTTGTTTATGGTAAATTCTTTTGGAATTTTATAACTTCCCATTCCTAGATTAATTATTATGGCAATTATACTAAATGATATAATACCAATAAATAATATCCTTAATAAATCACCTATATTAAACTTATAATCCTCTTCATATAAAGTATCTTCTATTTCATCTAAATCTTTATCTCCATATTCATATCCATTTAAGTATAATTCTTCTATTAATGAAAATTCTTCCTTTCCTATTAGCATTTCTCTTCTTTTTTCCTTATTAAAATAAACTGACAATATAATTCCTACAAAGCCAAGTATAGTGCATAACCTTTGCTGATTATAATTTCCAATCATTTTTAAATATGTAAAGATACTAATTAAAATCAATATTACTCCTATTAAATGTAATATTTTTCTTTTAGTTTTGCTTAATTTATATTTATCACAACAAACATAATCAGCTTTTGAATTACCTAATATTTTAATTTTATTAATCAACATTTCTTTTACATAATCGTAATGATGAAAAAATCTCACACATATATCTGACAGTAACCAAAATGGAAATAAAGTAAAAATACTAAGTTCTAATCCAATAATCATCACTAAAGTTATAAATACCATAAACAAAGCCACAATCTTTTTAAAAAATGGAACTGTAAATTTTCCTTCTATATATAACTTATCTTCTTTCTCAATAATTTTCCCCTTAAAACAAGTCATTGAAATATTTACTTTTTTATCGTTACTACAAAAACTCAAAAATATTTCATCATCATTTATATTACCTAGAAAAGTTTCATATTTTCCTTTATTTAATTTTTTTAATGTGTACTCCTCCACATCTTTTTCCCAATTATGTAAGAACTCATTAAGATTGCAATTAAGATTAATCTTTATTTTATTCATCATGCCTCCATATATCTTTCTTTTATAAAAATTTGCTTCCCTCATATGATCCGCTATATATTTTAATTGTATTAATATAAGTAAGAGCTGTAAACAAATCATTTACAGCTCTTACTTATTTCAATATATTTTATTCAATTGGTACTACTATTCACATTCTTATTTTATAACTTCAAAATAAGTTGTATTTTCCGGTACTCCTGTTACAGATGCATCATATCCCTCATCTAATAAATCAATCTTCATCATATCGTCCTTAGAAATTTCGAAATCAAAAATATCTAGATTTTCTTTTATTCTGCACTCATTTGCTGACTTTGGTATTGGAATTATACCCCTTTGAGTATGCCATCTTAATACTATTTGTGCTATGGATTTTTTATATTTTTGCGATAAACTCATCATAAGCTCATTTTCAAATATTTTTCCTCTCATTATTGGACTCCATGCAATTAATTGAATTTCATTTTTATCACAGTATTCAACTAGCTCTTTTTTTTGATTTGTAGGATGCATTTCCACTTGATTTACCATCGGCTTTATTTTTGCATTTTTTATTAATTCTTCCAAATGACCTTGTTTAAAGTTACAAACTCCTATAGCTTTTACTTTCCCACTTTCATAAAGTTCTTCAAAAGCCTTCCATGTTTCATTATTCAACTTGTTTGGCCAATGAACAAGATATAAGTCTATGTACTCCACTTGTAGACTTTCTAAAGATTTATTAAAAGCTTCCATTGTTTTTTCATATCCATGATCATCATTCCAAAGTTTAGTAACCAAGAATATATCTTCTCTATTAACTTTACTTTCTTTTATCCCATTACCTATGCCTACTTCATTTCCTTAAAATGATGCTGTATCA
>OKWN01000404.1_pt1 | contig 20732 bp, 20 predicted proteins | sample 1607151 | NCBI WGS metagenome assembly OKWN01 (sample SAMN07501046, study PRJEB24779) | human gut metagenome | isolation source: stool | host: human infant | place: USA: Pittsburgh, PA | reverse complement strand
ATCCAATCAGTTGTTGACACAAGTAATGGGGCCAGATACACAGTTTAAAGTATCTAAAATAATACTAAATGAAAATATAAGAAATTGCATAGTAAGGCCACAATCAATCTTAACTAGTAATGGAAAAACATATTTAGTTGAAGTAATTAGAAAAACGGATAATTGGAGAGAAGAATTTCTTAATAAGCTACATAGGTATGAAAATGTAATTGAGAATTATGATAACTTAAATATTAAGTTTGATGAAAAGCCAGAGTTATTAGTACAAGGGGAGTCTTATGATCATATGATAGAAATTATGAATATGATTAAAGATAGACAAGAGGAAGTAAAGATAGATATAATCTATACTTACGATAGAATATTACTATACAATTTAGAAGATGCATTTTTTGCATTGGAAGAAAAGCAAGGTAAAAAGAAATTATTTTCATTCTTATTTAAATGCTAAAAAAATACCGCTATGGATAAGGGATTTATTCATAGTGGTATTTTTTATTGCAAAGATTTCTTACTATTAAAGTATCTACATGTTTCAAAAAAATCATGATATAAAGAAGCAAATCTACTATTCTTTAGCCAAACAAAATTGAACTCTCTTTTTATAGGTAGGCCTTTTATATTTATAATAGAAATCTGATTTGAATTTACAGAAGACTGAGCAGCTCTTTTATACATGAAAGATATACCGCAATTACTTGAAACAATGGATAAAATTGCAGGTAAGCTTCCTATTTCACAAACAGATTTAAAGCTATTGATACAAAGATTTTGTTCATACAGTAATTGTTCAAAAACATCTCGTGTTCCAGAACCTTTTTCTCTTAAGATTAAAGTTTCATTAAATAAATCATCTAAAGAATGTAATCCTTTTGAATATTTGGATTGAGGGTGACAAATACCAATGAAATCTTCCATAGAAAATAACTCATAGCTATATTCTGATTTATTAAAGTTGCCTTCGATAATAGCAAAGTCTATTTTACCTTCATTTAATAATTTTAGTAAAGCCGATGTATTATCAACAATCATAGACAAAGAAGTATGTTGGTTTTCTTTTAAAATATACTCGATAATGTCAGGCATAACATATTGACCGATAGTTAAAGTAGAGCCAAATTTGAAATAGGGATTTTGTGTATTATTAGATAATTGTTGAGTTATTTTTTCACAATCATTTACTAATGTAAGAGCAAAAGATTGAAGTTTCTTTCCAGCAGGCGTTAGTATAAGACTTTTACCTTCGTATTTAAATAGATTTACTCCATAATGTTTTTCTAAATATTTAATCTGTTGACTTACTGCAGGCTGAGTTATAAATAATTTTTTTGCAGTTTTAGTATAACTTTTAAGTTCACAAAGAGTGAGAAAAGTATTTAAACGGTGATCTATCATAATAAAATAGCACATCCTAACTATAAGTTAAATTTATTTATAATGAAGTATATATAATTAAATATTATAGTAATAAAGGGGAGTTTTCAATAGCATAAGAAAAAATAGAATAAAAAATTATAGATAATTAAAATTCTATTTTCATTCATAAAAAATTTACATTAAATTCACATTGATAATGTATTATTAAAGCATAGAAAGACTAGCTTAATAATTTACTTAAATACCCGTATAATGATAGATTCCCTCACACTCTTTTATCTATCATTATGAACCTTAAAGCCCTGTACCCTCGTAGCAGGGCTTTATTTTTTTATAGGAATTTATATTTTGGTTTTTCTTCTTTATAAATTATATATCTTAATAAATCATCAACATATATGGCAAGTAGAGATAAAAAGAACCAAGCAATAGAACTATTTAGTGATATTTGACCTAAAAAATTAAATCTTAGCCCAGAATAATCCCATACATTTAATAATAGTATTCTATTTATTATAATTCCTGAAATTAATTCTACAATATCAACAAGAAGTACTGAAATTAGCATTTGAAGTAATAAAGGTATATCTTTGTTTGAAAATTCATTTATAGATCCAATAAGTATAAAGCAAAGACCGCCTACTATTACCATTGAAACATGAGAATACCCTCTATAAGCGATTTCGATAAAATAATAAGTTATACCTCCTATGAGAAATAAGGTGAAATATTTAAGTGAAGTATTTAAAATTTTCATAGATTTTACTCCTTATAATTTCTTAATATTAGTAATTATTTTTTCTATCCAATTGATTAACATACATGGCAAAAAAAGTAACAAATTTTGTTTAGATAAAAATAATTGTGGGTAAATATATATTACAAAAGACAATCAGGAGGAAATTAGAATGTCAGATAGAATAGTATGCGATTGCATGGGAACTTCATTAGAAGATATAAAAAATGCTGTAGCTAACGGAGCTAAAACAGTAGAAGATATAAAAGAAACTACTGAAGCAGGAACAATCTGTTGTGGATGTGACTGCGAAATTGAAGAAGCACTTAATGAAGTATTATAATAATGAATAAAAAAATAAAGGGACTACAATGTCCCTTTATTTTTTTTAAGTAAATTAAAAAATATAATTGACATTAACGTTACGTAAAACCTTATACTTTAGTTAAACATTAAGATATTAATAAGTTAAATAGAAGGTGATATGAATGGAATACTCTATTAATGAATTAAGTAAAATTGCTAAAATTAGTACAAGAACTTTAAGATACTATCATGAGGTAGACCTATTGAAGCCTAAAAGAATTAATTCTTCTGGATATAGGATATATGGTGAAAATGAAGTTGATAAGTTGCAACAAATTCTTTTTTATAAAGAGATGGGTTTTAAATTGGATGATATAAAAAATATAATCAATTCTCCATCTTTTGATATAATGTTGGCTTTAGACAGTCATAAGAAAGAGCTTCTTAAAAAAAGAAATGAAATAAATTTGTTAATTGAAAATGTTGAAAAAACTATTAGTTATAAAAAAGGAGAAATCAAAATGTCAGATAAGGAAAAATTTGAAGGATTTAAAAAAGACTTAGTTAAGCAAAATGAAGAAAAATATGGGAAAGAAATACGTGAAAAATATGGTGATAAACAAGTAAATCAATCCAATACAAAAATGTTAGGTTTAAATGAAGAGGAATATAAAGAGTTTGAACAATTGGGGAGAGATATAATTGAAAAACTAAAAGAAGCAATGGAAGAAAATGATCCATCATGTGAAAAAGCACAAGAAGCGTGTGAACTTCATAAAAAATGGCTAGGATATTCTTGGAATTTTTACACAAAAGAAGCACATAGAGGCTTAGGTCAAATGTATGTAGCAGATGAAAGATTTAAAAAATATTATGATGATAGTAAAATAGGTATGTCAGAATTTTTTAAAGATGCGCTAGATATTTATACAAAATAGTACCCAAAAACCAAAATATTATACTGGTAATTTTAGGTAAATATCTTGGTTTATTATGGTAAAAAAAGATATGTATTATAATAAAGAAATTTCTTCAATTAAGTATTAAAGCCAACTTTAAAAAATATGCTAAATATTCTAAATATAATAAAAAAATAATATAAATAATTTTTATTAGCAATACAAATTAAAGTTGTTTGATATTTTCAAATTATTATTGTATAATAAATTCGTACCAAACAATGGATTAGGAAAATGTTTTTACAAGATAGGAAAATGATTTTATGTAAAACATTTTTGAAATATATACAATTAGAGAGGGAATGATTAATATGTTAAAAGTTACTTTAAATGATGTAAAAAAAGCTCAAGAAACTATTAAAGGTGTAGTTAAAGAAACTCCTGTTTTAGAGAGTAAAACTTTAAGTGAGATGACAGGGGCTAACGTTTTTTATAAGTGTGAAAACTTACAAAAGACAGGTTCTTTCAAAGTAAGAGGAGCTGTTAATACAATAGCAAATTTAACTGATGAACAAAAAGCAAACGGTGTCATAGCTTCGAGTGCTGGAAACCATGCTCAAGGTGTTGCATTAGGAGCACAAATGACAGGAATAAAAGCTACAATAGTAATGCCTGCTACTGCGCCTCTTGCAAAGGTTTCTGCAACTAGGGGGTATGGAGCAGAAGTTGTATTAAACGGGGAAGTTTACGATGATGCTTATGCAAAAGCTGTAGAAATACAAAAAGAAACTGGTGCTACTTTCATACATCCATTCAACAACGAATATGTAATGGCTGGACAAGGAACAATTTCTTTAGAAATATTTAAACAATTAAATAATGAAGTAGACACTATACTTTGCCCAATTGGTGGTGGGGGAATAATAGCTGGTGTTGCAGTAGCTGCAAAAGCTTTAAACCCAAATGTAAAAGTTGTAGGTGTTCAAACTGCAAATATACCTTCAATGCAAGAATCAGTAAAAAATGGGAAAGTCACAACTGCTTTTCATGCTGCTACAATAGCTGATGGTATAGCTGTTAAGACTCCAGGAGATGCTACTTTTGAAATAATAAAAGAATTAGTTGATGAAGTAATAACTGTAACTGAAGAAGAAATAGCGCAAGGAATGTTATTCTTATTAGAACATCAAAAAATAGTTTCTGAAGGTGCTGGAGCAGTTTCAACAGCAGCTTTATTATCTAAAAAATATCAACCAGCTTCAGGGGAAAAAGTTGTTTGTATAGTTTCTGGTGGTAACGTAGATGTTAACATATTATACAGAGTTATAGGTGCAGGTTTAGCTAAAGAGGGAAGAAGATATTCATTCTCTACAATAATGACTGACAAACCAGGTGGATTCTTAGAATTAATAAAAATAATAAGCGAAAATAATGCAAACATACTAAATGCTAATCAAACTAGATTATCTTCTGGTGGAGCTATAGGGAAACAATCAGCAGAGTTCATACTTGAAACATTTGACCATGATCATATAGCTAAAATAAGAAGAGAAATAGAAGAAGCTGGATTTGAAGTAACTGAATTATAAAAATATATAGTTATTAGGGAATATAATATATAAAAAGACTATCAGTGATGATAGTCTTTTTTTAAAGAGTTTTTTATTAAATATTTTTTATTATATTCCAAATGTCATTTGCAGAATCTATTAAATATTTTCCTTTATAATAATCAAGTTTTATATCATCAAAACTTTCAGCCATTTTTACAGCATTGGGTCTTTCTTGAAAGTTTCCAATGATATTGAAATCTTTATCTAAAACTACAATTAAAGGATATTTAGCACTTTCTATATTTAGAATAGGTTCTAAATATTTTTTCCCTCTAGCCATAGTAATTACAGACATATCAAAATTAGTATTTAAGTCCATAAATTTTTTTAATATAGATCCGTTTAGTTGATAATCTGGACACCATATTTCTCCAGCAACCAAAAATTTTACTTCTTTGTTGAAGTTAATAATATTATTTGTTAATTCATCATTTAAAATAATTCTTGATGAGTTTTTGGGGATTCTAGCTCTTTCACTTTTTGTACCTGTTCCGACAGAAGCTTCAAAAGAGCAACCAACCTCATATAATTCCTTTAATGTCATTTGATTCATAATTTTCCTCCTGGATTATTTACTTACATTTCCTATAACATTTAAAACATCCCATGTAGTAGCAAAAGGAGGTGCATAGCATAAATCTAGCATACCAAGCTGATCTGTTGTCATCTTCGCTGTAATTGCAGTAGCTATTACATTAGCCCTTTGAACAGCATCTTTATATCCAGCTATCTGACCACCAAGTATAACTTTTGTTTTAGCATCGTAAATTAATTTAACGAATAACTTTTCGCGTCCTGGATAGTAATGTGTTTGGTTATAATTTGTAATAAATTTAGCTTTATAATCAAGATTAAGTGACTTAGCCTTTTCCTCTGTGATACCAGTAACAGCAGCTTCCATATCTAAAACCTTGATACAGCTAGAAGCTAAAGAACCAGGGAAAGTAGAGTTAATATCACCTAAATTCTCACCTACAATTCGACCTAATTTGTTTGCGCCAGTAGCTAGAGGAGCATACATATCTTCATTAGTAACTATATTTTTTATAGTTGCACAATCTCCAGCTGAATAAATATTTTCAACAGATGTTCTACCACACTCATCCACTATTATAGCACCATTAGGTAGCATTTTTATATCTGTATTTTTTAAGAAAGAAGTATTAGGTTTTACACCTATAGCTATAACTACTAAATCGCAATCTATTTCACATTTATTAGTAATGATTTTTTCGATTTTACTGTCTCCAATGTATTTTTCGACAGTTTCACCAAGGTGTAAATGAATATTATTTTTTCTTAATTCTTCTTCTAATAAATCTGTAATTTCTTTATCAAATACTTTACTTAAAATTCTATTGCTTCTTCCAATTAAATGAATATTCTTGTTTAATTTTTTAGCAGCTTCAATGGTTTCTATGCCTATAAATCCAGCACCAATAATAACTATATTACTATTTTCTTTTTTATTTATTAAATCTTTAAGCTTTATTCCGTCATTCATATCTTTTAGCGTAGTTAAATTTTCATACGACTTATCTAAAGATGGCATAATACTACTTGCTCCAGTGGCAATCATTAATCTGTCGTAATTATCTGTAAAAATTTCTTCAGTTACTGAATCTTTTATAGTAAGAGTTTTATTTACTGTATCAACATCAATAACTTCTTTAAGTGTTTTTAAATCAATTCCAGATTCAATAAACTTTGACTTTTCTCTGGCAATCATCATATTAGAATCATGGAAAAAATCTCCTACATAGTAAGGAAGACCGCAAGCCCCAAAGGATACTATATCTGTTTTTTCATATACTACAACTTCATAATCAGGTTTTATTCTTTTTAATTTGGCAGCAGCAGACATTCCTGCAGCTACTCCGCCTATTATAACAACTTTCATTTTTATCTCCTTAGATGTAAATTATTATATTTATTTTATCATTATGATAATACCCTGAAAAGAGAGGAAATAATCTAATCACAATATTTATATAAGAAAAATATAATAATCTAGAGAGCAAATATATTATACAGGAGGAAATATATGTCTAAATATAGAGGAATAGATGTAAGTAACTGGTCAGGAACAATTGATTGGGAAAGTGTGGCTAATAGTGGTGTTGAAGCTGTCATAATACAAGCATCAGAAGGGACTTTTTATAGAGATCCTTATTTACAAGAATTTTATGATGGTGCAAGAAGAAATAATTTAAAGATAGGGTTTTATCATTTTTTTAATCCTGGATCTTCACCAACACCAGTGGAACAAGCTAGATATTTTGTTGATACAATAAGTGGTCTTCATTCAGATATTAAATTGGTATTAGACTTAGAACAGACAGGAGGTCTTGGTAATTATGAATTAACAAAGCAGGCCATAGAATTCTTAGAAGAAGTTAAAAAATTAAGTGGACTTGATGTTGCTGTTTATACTTATACAAACTTTGCACAAAATAATTTATATAAGGGAATAGGGTTGGAGAATTATCCTTTATGGATTGCACAAATTGATATAGATGCACCTCAATCAAATCCAATATGGGGAGATAAATATGCAGCATGGCAGTATTCTGATACAGGTAGAGTATCTGGTATATATACAAATACAGATTTAGATATATTTTATGAGCATATATTTTTAGATGATAAAAAAGATGTTCCAGGTATTAGAAAAGAAGAATCAAAAGATAAAAAAGTGATTTACTATACTGTACAAGAAGGAGATACATTAAGTAGTATAGCTAAAAGATATGGTGTGTCAGTGAAAGAATTAGAAAAAATTAATGGCCTTGCAGATTCTAACTTAATATACCCTGGTGAAGTGTTGAAAATTTATCCTAAAGAAAAAAGAGAAGAAAGAAAAAAAGAAGGAAGCAAATTTTATAGCACTTATATTGTAATGAGTGGTGATACATTGTCAAGCATAGCAATTAAGTTTCATACAACAGTAGATGAATTAGTCAAATTGAATGATATATCAAATCCAAATCTAATATATCCAGGAGAAATTATTAAGGTGCCAAGCGTCAAAAGAGGAGCAAGTAAATCAATTTCAAGTAAAGAATATATAAAAACTTATATAGTTAGATCTGGAGATACTCTTTATGGAATAGCTAAAAGATTCCACACTACAGTTGATAAGTTAGTTGAATTAAATGGATTATCAAATCCTAATTTAATATATCCAGGGCAAGTATTAAAAATAGAATCTTCTGGAAGAGTAAAAGACGGAGAAGGATTTAGAGATTATTATGTGGTTCAAAAAGGGGATACTTTATCAAAAATAGCTAAAAAATTTAATAAAACAGAACAGGAATTACTAGATCATAATGATATATTAAATGATAAAGATTTAGATGAAGGTCATGTAATTAAATTGAATTAATTTTAAAAAGCTATATCAGAACAATCAATTTGTTTTGGTATAGCTTTTTTTATTTATGAAATTATATTTATTTATATTTATTTATTGAACTTACTAAATGCTCTAGCTTAAATTTAGGATAAATAGGTTTTCTATTATATATTAAAGAGTTTTTTCTATATTCGTTATACTGTTCAGTCTCTTCTTCAAAATACTTATTAATTCCAATTTCCAACATATCTTCTTCATTATCAAAGTGCATATAATTTAAGTAGTCATCAATTAATGTAGGATTTTCATCTATTAAAGTTATGAACTTTTCTTGTATTACTTTTAATTGCTTTAATAGACCTTTTGTTGCTCTACTAATCTCATCATTAAGATATTTTACATCTATCACTGAATTAGTAAGATCATTCATTACACTATATTGAGCATCTCTTATTCTTCTTGTATAAACTTCTGACAAGAAAAATAATTCACCTAAAATTTTTTCTTTCTCGAAGAAGCCAGGAACTAAAAGTCTTATAGATGATAAATCAGATTTTTTATCCACAGTTAATTGAGTTCCATGATTAAATATGATTTTTAGTGGAAACTTAAGATCATCTATATTTGCTTCTTCTTTTAGAATCTCATTCTCAACAATAAATAACTTACTATTTTGAAAAATAACAAAGCTAGAATTATAGTTGTAATATAAAGTTTTTGTAGGAACTTTATCTCCGAAATTAAAACTACGAATTCCATCATTACATCGAACTACACATTCATCATTACTTAAAACAGGATAATAAAAACAATCAAACTTCATAACACATCAACCCACCCTTATAAAAAATGTATAATAAATAAAAATATATCTAATATAATTATATCATTTCTAACTAATAAATGTGAAAAATTTACCAATCATTCTAAAAAGTCATCAATCAAAATAAAGAGATAGAAATTTACTTAGTATATAAAAAATGTAAAATATTTACAATACTAAAAACATATTATTTATACATAGTAAATGTAAATAATAATGAAATAATAGTAAATTTTAACAGAGGAAGTGTTACTCAATTAACAATTTAAAATTTAACTTGACTAAAGAAAAAAAGTTTCCTACAATAATAGTTGCCTTAGTTAACTATTTTCTTTGGAAACTAAAATGAACTGAAAGGGATGAAAGAAATGAGTATGCTACAAAAAAAATCTAAAGAGTTTTTAGATTCTATAACAAAAATAAAAAAGCTAGCTCATAAATATAAAAAATCACAAGAGTTTCACCCAGGAATGCTTATGACAATGAAGATTATTTATAGTAATTGTTTAAGCAATAAAGAAGATGAAAATTATTATGGGATGAAGACTTCTGAATTAACAAAATATTTGTGTATTACAAAGCCAGCCACATCGAAAATGTTGAATGTTATGGAGGAAAAAGGATATATTTATAGGACTTCTAACAAAAGTGACAGAAGAGTCGTGTATGTGAAATTAACGGAGGAAGGTGAAGAGTTTTTAAAAGATCAAAATAGAAAATTTGAAAACTTTACTTGCAGGGTAGTTGAAAAAATGGGTGAAGAAGATACAGATAACTTGATACGTCTATTTGGAAAACTTTATGATGTTATAGAAGAATTACAATCTGAGAAATAAAATCACAAAAATGAAGAAAGGGAGAAAAGATGTTAAAAATATTTAAGCATTTAAAAAATTCGAGTTTTATAATTTTTATAATTATATTACTTTTAGCAGGCCAAGCAACATGTGAACTATCTTTACCTACTTATACTTCAAATATTATTAATATAGGTATACAACAAGGCGGAATAGAGAATTCTGTTCCTGAGGTAATAAGAAAAACTGAAATGGATAAACTTTTTATTTTTATGAATGATAAAAATAAAGATGTAGTATTAGATAATTATAAATTATTAAATAAAGAGTCTTTGAGTAGCTATGAATTTAATAAATATAAAGAATCTTATCCAGCATTAGATAAAGAAGATATATATTTATTAAACACAAATAAAGAAGAGACTATATTAAAACTTGATAAAATACTTGGAAAACCAGAATTAATTGTATATGGATTAGACAGTGATGATGAATCAAGTAAAATAATTCAAGAACAAATGAAAAAGAACATGACTGAAAATATGAGATCACAAAATATGTCACAAGGAAATATGACAAATCCTTCAATGAATATAGATTTAGAAAATATGGATATGTTTACAATATTAGAGTCAATGTCAAAAGATCAAAGAGATGGCATAATTAAAGAAATTGATAAGCAGTTAGTTGATTTACCAGATGCAATGATTAGTCAAGGGGCTGTATCTTTTGTTAAGAATGAGTACAATGAAATTGGTATAGACACTGACAATATGCAAACAACATATATACTTACTACAGGAGCAAAAATGATTGGAATAACTGTACTAAGTATGATAGCAGCTATTACAGTAGGATTTTTAGCATCAAGAGTAGGGGCATCTTTAGGTCGTACGTTAAGATCTAAAACTTTTGAAAAAGTAATGAGATTTTCAAGCAAAGAGATGACGGAGTTTTCTACAGCATCGCTTATAACACGTAGCACAAACGATATACAACAAATTCAACAAATGACTGTAATGATGCTAAGGATGGTATTCTTTGCACCATTTATGGCACTTGGTGGTATATACAAAGCATTGAGTACAAATACATCAATGACATGGATTATAGGTGTAGCTGTTTTAGGTGTTGTAGTAATTGTAGGTATATTATTTACAACAGTAATGCCTAGATTTAAGCTATTACAAAATTTAGTAGATAAATTAAACTTAGTAACAAGAGAAATTTTAACAGGACTTCCTGTTATACGTGCATTTAGTACACAAAGATTTGAAGAAAATAGATTTGACGGAGTTAATAAAGATTTAACTAAAGTAAATATGTTTGTTAACAGAATGATGTCTTGTATGATGCCAGCTATGATGCTTGTTATGAATGTTATATCGGTATTAATAGTTTGGGTAGGTGCAAAAAACATTGATACTGGAGCAATGCAAGTTGGAGATATGATGGCATTTATTCAATATACAATGCAAATAGTAATGTCATTCTTAATGATATCAATGATTTCAGTTATGATACCAAGAGCAGCAGTATCAGCTAATCGTATAAATGAAGTGCTAGAAAAGGATATAGTAATTAAAGAAGATAAAAATCCTAAATCTTTTGATAATAATAAAAAAGGTTTAGTTGAATTTAATAATGTTTCATTTAAGTATCCAGATGCAGATGAAGATATACTACATGATATTAACTTTACTGCTGAACCAGGAAAAACTACAGCATTCATTGGAAGTACAGGAAGTGGAAAATCTACACTTATTAATTTAATACCAAGATTCCACGATGTAACGGAAGGTGAAATTAAGGTAAATGGTATTAATATCAAAAATGTTTCACTTCATGATTTAAGAGAAAAAATTGGTTATGTTCCGCAAAAGGGAGTGTTATTCTCTGGAACTATAGATTCTAACTTAAGATATGGTAAAAAGGATGCTACAGAAGAAGATATAATAAAAGCAGCAAAAATAGCTCAATCAATAGACTTCATAAATGATAAAGAAGATAAGTTTGATTCTGAAATATCACAAGGAGGTTCAAATGTATCAGGTGGTCAGAAACAAAGACTATCTATTGCCAGAGCAATAGCAAAAGAACCAGAAATATTTATATTTGATGATAGTTTCTCTGCTCTAGATTTTAAAACAGATGCGAAACTTCGTAAAGCATTAAAAACAGAAACTAAAGAAAGTACAGTATTAATAGTAGCCCAAAGAATTAGTACTATTTTGGATGCAGATCAAATCGTAGTATTAGATGAAGGAAAAGTGGTTGGAATAGGTAAACATAAAGAACTTCTAAAAAATTGTGAAATCTATAAAGAAATAGCATTGTCACAACTTTCAAAGGAGGAGTTAGAAAATGAGTAGAGAAGGAAATAGACCAAGAAGAGCGAGAGGACCTATGGGTGGAGGCCATGGAATGAGAGGCCCTGCAGAAAAAGCAAAAGATTTTAAAGGAACAATGAGAACACTAATCTCTTATTTAGCTAAATATAAATTATCTATAATAATAGTATTTATATTTGCCATAGGTAGTGTTACATTCTCTGTAATAGGTCCTAAAATATTAGGTAAAGCTACAACAGAAATATTTAATGGATTAGTAAGCAAAGTATCTGGAGAAGGTACTGGCATAGATTTTGAAGTTATAAAAAGAATATTAATAACTTTAGTTATATTATATGTTGTAAGTGCGATATTCTCATTTATACAGGGATATGTAATGAGTGGTATTTCTCAAAAGGTAGCGTATAATCTTAGAGATGAATTAGTTAAAAAAATAAATAGATTACCTATGAAATATTTTGACAAAAAAACTCATGGAGAAGTATTATCAAGATTCACAAATGATATAGATACATTGTCGATGAGTTTAAATCAAAGTTTAACACAAATAATAACATCTATTACCACTTTAGTAGGTGTATTAATAATGATGTTATCTATAAGTGTACTTATGACAATTAGTGCATTAGTAGTTATACCAATATCATTATTTATAATTTCCTTTGTTATTAAAAGATCTCAAAAATACTTTAAAAGTCAACAAGAGTATTTAGGTCAAGTTAATGGGCAGGTAGAAGAATTATATGGTGGTCATACAGTAGTTCAAGCTTTCAATGGAGAAGAAGAATCTATAAAAGAATTTAATAAAGTTAATAATAAATTATATGACTCAGCATGGAAATCTCAATTTTTATCAAGTACAATGCAACCTATAATGATGTTTGTTGGGAACTTAAGTTATGTAGTTGTTTCAATACTTGGCGGATATTTAGTTATAAAAAATAAAATTGAAGTAGGTGATATACAATCATTTATTCAATATGTAAGAAGTTTTAATCAACCAATATCACAAATGGCTCAAATATCAAATCAATTACAATCTACTGCAGCTGCAGCTGAGAGAGTATTCGAATTCCTAAATGAAGAGGAAGAAGATGTAACAGTAGAAAATCCTGTAAGTATAAAGGGATTAGAAGGCAAAATTGATTTTGAAAATGTTAAGTTTGGATATGATAAAGATAGAACAATAATTAAAGACTTTACAGCTCATGTAAAACCAGGACAAAAAGTTGCACTAGTTGGACCTACAGGTGCAGGTAAATCAACTATGATAAAATTATTAATGAGATTCTACGATGTAAACTCTGGAGCTATTCTTGTGGATGGTCACAATGTTAAAGATTTCAATAGAGGAGAACTTAGAGAATTATTTGGAATGGTTCTTCAAGATACTTGGTTATTTAGTGGTTCAATAAAAGAAAATATTAGATATGCTAGATTAAATGCTAGTGATGATGAAGTAATAAATGCAGCGAAAGCAGCTCATGTTCATCATTTTATAAAAACTTTACCAGATGGATATAATATGTTATTGAATGAAGAATCAAGTAATATATCACAAGGACAAAAACAATTATTAACTATAGCTCGTGCAATATTAGCAGATCCTAAGATATTAATATTAGATGAAGCTACAAGTTCTGTTGATACAAGAACTGAACTTTTAATTCAAAAAGCTATGGATAATTTAATGGAAGGAAGAACTAGTTTTGTAATTGCTCATAGATTATCTACAATAAAAAATGCTGATTTAATACTAGTTATTAATGATGGTGATATTATAGAACAAGGAAACCATGAAGAATTATTAGCAAAAGATGGATTCTACGCAAATTTATATAATTCACAATTTGCAGATAAAGAAGCTATGTAAAAAATAATTATAGAATGAAAATTAAAACACCTTGAATATATTATTTATATTTAAGGTGTTTTTGGTTATATTAATATAGTTGATGGCTTACAATAAATAATATATTATAAAGATTGTGGGTAAATGAAGGGAATCTTAGTGGAGGTTAAAAGAGAAATGGAAAGAAAAATTATACAATTATCTAATGGTGTAAAAATTCCTATTATAGGTTTTGGAACATATAAACTACAAAATGAAAATGATGAGGCATGTAATATTGTAAAAGAAGCTATTAATGCAGGGTATAGAAGTATAGATACAGCATCATTTTATAATAATGAAGAAGGTGTGGGTAAAGGGATTCGAGAATCTGGACTACCTAGAGAAGAATTATTTGTAACTACGAAGGTATGGGTTAATGATGAAGGATATGAAAATACAACAAAAGCTTTTAATAAATCTTTAGAAAAGCTAGGATTAGATTACATAGATTTATATTTGGTTCATTGGCCAACAGAAAATATTAAAGAAACTTGGAGGGCTATTGAAAATTTATATAGAGAGAAGAAGGTTAGAGCAATAGGGGTTTGTAATTGTACAGTGAAACAATTAGAAGAAATTATAGGCTTTTCGGAAATCAACCCTATGGTAAATCAAGTAGAAATACATCCTAATCGTTCAGAAAAAGAGTTATTAAAAGTTTGTAAAAGGCATAATATTGTAGTTCAAGCATGGAGTCCTATAATGAGAGGACAGCTATCATCCAACTCTATAATTAAAAATTTAGCGCAAAAATACGATAAAAGTGAAGCACAAATAATACTAAGGTGGCATTTACAAAACAATGTTATTGCAATACCAAAAACAAGTCATCCTAAAAGAATTAAAGAAAATATAGATATATTTGATTTTGAAATAGAGAAGGAAGATATGGAAAATATAGATTCCATTAATAAAGATGAAAGAATGAAACCTCAAAAATATGAAAATTTATATAATATAGTGTAAAAGAGATTTTAGAATCTCTTTTTTTATTTATAACTTTGTTAATTGAACAAGTCAAATTTTTTATTTTACATATAGAATATTCTGATAAAAAGGGAAAAAGTACCTAAATCTTAAAGATTAATTGTATTATATAATATAAAAGGAATTGAAGTTGGATTTTTTAATGACTAAAGCTAAGATTACAATTTTAATTATCATATAGTAGTAAATATAAATTATAAGGAAAGGAACGTAAATGAATTTAAAAAGAAGCAATTATCAATTTGAGAATGAATTTATTGAAGAACATTTGCCTTTTATTATTAAATCAATAAGTAAGGTGACAAAGAGGTATGTTTCTATAGAAAATGATGAAGAATTCAGTATAGGATTATTGGCATTTCATGAAGCTATGAAAAAACATAGTGAAGATAAAGGTCCATTTTTACCATTTGCCAACCTAGTAATAAGTAGTAGGATAAAAAACTATTTATTAAAAGAAAACAAGCATCGTTTAGATCCATCCTTGGAAAGTCTAAAAGAAGAAGGCATAGAATTTAGTGAAGAATTTATAAATCCCATAGAAGATAAAAATCAATTAAAAGATGAAATAGAAAGTTTAAAGTTACATATAAAAGAATTTAATTTTGATTTTGAAGATTTGGTTGAGGATGCTCCAAAACATAAAAAAACAAGAGAAAATGCTATAAACTTATCTGAAAAGGTTAGCAAAGAGAAGCCTTTATTAGATTTTATGTATGAAAAAAAGAGGTTACCCATAAAAAGAATTTCACTTCAATTTAATGTAACAGAAAAAATAATTAAAGGTAGCAAAAAGTTTATAATTACTGTAATTATAATATTTGATAAAAACTACAGAAATTTAAAATTATGGATAAAAAGGTAGGTTGAATTATGTACAATAAAGGAATTATACTTGAAATAAAAGAAAAGTATTCTTTAGTTCTAAAAGACGACTCTACTGTTATTAGGATTAAAAATAAGGAAAACATGGAAGTAGGAGACACGATAATTTTCTTAGAAGAGGATTTATACGAATTAACTAAAAGTAGAAATACCATGAAAAATAAAATCATACCTATTTTAACTATTGCAGCCATGTTAGTATTATTAGTAGTACCTATGGTAAAAAATAATAATAGTGGTGGTGTTTATGCACTGATGTCTATAGATGTTAACCCAAGTATTGAATTTGAATTAGATAAAAATAAAAATATAGTTAATGTTTATGGGATTAACGATGATGGAAAGACAATAAATTTAGAAGAATTAAAAGGTAAGACTTTGGAAGAAGGAATTAAGATACTAGAAACATATTTAAGTAAAAATTATAGTGATAGTAAGGAGGGAATAGTAGGATTTACATTTATTGATAAAATTAGTAATGATAAGTATGAAAATGAAGTAAAAGATACAGTTAGCAAAGGATTAAATAATACAAAATTTGTTTATCTAAAAGGAACAGAAGAAGATATAGCTCTTGCGAGGGAAAAAGGTGTCAGTCTTGGTAGATATGAAGCACTATGTGATTTAGATGAAGATACTCTAGAAGATACTATAGAGCATATGTCTGTAGATGAAATTATGTCTCTTTTAGGAGCAGATGGTAAAGATAATGTTTACCTAAACGAAGAAGTTATGGATGAGCTACAAGATGAGTTAGAAGATAGAACTGAAAATGAATCTGATGATGACGAAGACGACGAAGACGACGATGACGACGAAGATTAAAAATAGGAGAGAATATGAAAATATTAATTGATGGGGATGGATGTCCAGTAATAGATTTAACTATAAATATAGCAAAAAAATTTAATATAGATGTAATTATAATGTGTGATACGGCACACATTTTTAACAAAGAAGGAGCAAAAACAATGATATTTTCAAAAGGAGCAGATTCTGTTGATTTTGCACTTATAAATCTTGTTAAAAAAGATGATATTGTTATAACTCAAGATTATGGTTTAGCAGCAATGGCAATAAATAAGGCTTATTATGTTATAAATCAAAATGGTTTAATTTATACAAATGATAACATTGATAGGTTACTTTATAGCAGGCATATATCTAAGAAAATTAGAAAAAGTGGTGGAAGAGTTAAAGGTCCTAAGAAAAGATCGAATGAAGATAATATTAATTTTGAAAATACTTTAATTGGAATATGTAAAAAATCTCTTACTTAAAAGTTAACATTGTATCTTAAAAATAAAAATATTCATAGATAAAAACAGTATTAATTAATAAATTAGTACTGTTTTTTATTTTAATTAATTTTTTATTTATAAATTTAATCAGTGTGGAAAGTATAGATTATATAAGGAGATGATAATTTGTTATTTGAAAATAAACAATTAATAATTAAATACATAGAAAATAATCAAAAAGATAAATTATATGATTTTTCTGTGGATATAAAAGACTTTGACACGCCTAATATTAAACTGAAATTTGATTATGAAAAGCAAGAGATAGTATCTACATGGATAGATGTAGAAGAAGACGATAATGAGCCTAAAAATCATGTGGCTTACAAGTTGATAGATTTATGTAAACATGATTTGTGTATTAAATTAAAATTTATGATTGAACATAATTAAAAACCTATCTAAAAATAGATAGGTTTTTATATTAAATTTCTTCTAAATTTCTTCTAGGAATTCTATAATTGATGTCATTTTCGATTTCCTCTAAAGTTCTAGTATTTTTAGGATCAACAAACATACAAGTATATCCATCTTCTCCAGCTCTACCAGTTCTCCCTATACGATGTATATAGTCCTCGCTAGTTTCAGGGATATCATAGTTATATATATGAGTTATGCCAGTAATATCGAGACCCCTAGAAGCTACATCAGTAGCAATTAGATATTGAATATCAGCCTTTCTAAAAGACTTCATTATTCTTTCACGTTTAGATTGCGAAATATCGCTATGTAATTTTTCACAATTATAACCATCAATAGAAAGAGCTTCTTCCAAAGCGTCTACTCTTCTTTTTGTTCTGCAGAAAATAATTGCCATGAAAGGATTATCTTTATTCAAGACTTTGCATAAAGCTTCTTTTTTATGTCTATCTGTAGTTTCAACAACTTCTTGTTTAATAGTATCTAAAGTTATCTTTTTACTTTTTATAGTTATTTCAGTAGGATCTTTTGTATGTCTATAAGCTAGTTTCTTTACATCTGAATCCATGGTAGCTGAAAAGCATAAAGTTTGTCTTTTTTTATTAGTTTCTTTTATTATAGCTTCCATTTCGTTCCTGAAGCCCATTAAAAGCATTTGGTCAGCTTCGTCTATAACAAGTGTTTTTAGTTTACTAAGATTTATAGAATCCCTATCCAAATGGTCTAAAAGCCTACCTGGAGTAGCAATTACTAAGTGAATACTTTTTTTTAATTTATTTAATTGAGATTTTATATCTTTTCCACCATAAGCAGCTAATATATTAATTTCTTTAGCTTTATTTAGTTTTTGAGCAGCTTCACTTATTTGTATAGCAAGCTCTCTAGTTGGGGTGATAATTAATCCTTGAATGTTATTTTCTTTTGTATTAATATTTTCAAACATAGGTAATAAAAATGCAAAAGTTTTGCCTGTACCAGTTTGAGATTGAGCAATTATATCTTTTTTATTTAAAATTACAGGGATAGCTTGTTGTTGTATAGGTGTAGGAGTTTTTATTCCTATTTGATTTAACTCATTTACTAAATCATTACCTATACCTAATTCTTTAAAATTCATATTTACGACCTCTCTCTATAAATTTTTCCTTCTCTAATTTTGAGCAACAAACATATATAAAGACAAGTACCCATAGAGTAGTTTAAAATCATGGGAAAGATATATAATTGATTATATGAAGGATTTCGCCTACACGTTGCTCGAGAGAATTGAATTTTATATATTTTTATCTAACTATAATATCATATTACACTACAAGAATAAATCCTATGTGTATATAAATTAAATATTATTATTTTATTATATAACCAAGAAGATACTCTTAATTCATAGAAAAATAAAATAATATTTTGAAAATTAATAAAAAAGGTTGAAATTTGGACTAATTTTTAGAATGGATTTACTTGTAAAATACAAGGAATTTCATTAAAAATAAAGAAATTATCTTATAAAGAAGGAAATAAATATGAATAGAGGTGTAATTAAATGGGATTATTTAAAACAAAATCACAAGATGAATGGAAAGTTAATTATATTAAAGAGTTCAATGAAATGAGAGACTCTTACGAAGATAAATTAAAAGCTAAACAAATGGAGATAGAGAATTTAAAACAAGAGATTGAGAATTTAAAATCATTAAGAAACAATTTGAAACCAAAAGAAAAACAAATTAAGGACTCAGATATTGAGTATATAAAAGAACTAAGAAATAGTGGGCTTAGTTACAGAGAAATATCAAAAGAAACTTCATGGAGCAAGGCAACAGTTTGTAGAGTTTTAAATGGGTTATATGATTAATTAAACAATTAAATTATTATGATTTTATATTTCTATATATTACTAATACTGTGCTATAATGGATACTATACAAAATAAATTGTAGGTGATATGTTTGAATATAAAAGAAAATAGTTATATTTCTAAAAGTAAAGAATATATTCTAGATGCTATTATTTTATTGGTTATAGTACAGATTGCTAGGGTAATTATAAAATATATATTTTTAAGCCAATTAAATTTTACTCTAGAAAATGTTAATATTGCTAATATTATATCGATTATGCTCGTGGGTATAAGCTTGTCTCTTATTTTAAGAGCAAATGATTTATTTAATCCAGCAGGACAAAGGTTAATTAAGTTAAACAATAAATATAACAATAAAAAATTAAGATTAATATTAGGCTCAATTACTTTAGGTGCCATATGTGTAACACCGTATTTTAAGGGTGGATATTTATCATCTAATTTAATAATACTGACATTATCCTTAATAGCTCAGCCTATATTTGAAGAAGTAATTTTTAGAGATTATATATGGAACTATATTAGAAGTTTTCAAAAGGATGAAAAGAAAGTTTTAATAATTGTAAGTTTATTATCAGCTCTATTTAAAATAGGTTACTGGGACATAATAAGTCAGAATTTAAGTGTAGTTAGTAGCTCATTTTTTACAATAGATATAATCATTTCCAAGGTATTATTTGGATTAATAATTGCTTTTATACTTGGAATAGTTAAAATAAAATACAAAGATACCTACTTGTGTATATTTGTACATAGCTTGATTAATGTTTTTTGGGGAATATAAGTTTTTTATAATAAATATAGAATAACTAAAATGACTTGATAAAATAATAAGTAAAAGGAAGATCATTATTGTGAGTTCGCTTATACTTATAGATTTCTTATAGTGATAAAATAAATAAGAAACTATTGAAATATCTATATAAATTAGATATTATTAGAGAGCTCATAAGCTCTCTTTTTTATTGTGAAGATTTTATATTTTATCTGTTCTATGGATAAAATATAAAATCTAATTGATTTAAGAGTAGCGGTTGAAGTTGTTGATGACATGAAGTGTAGCGACCACGTAGTGGTTTAAGCGAAGCGAATTTTTCAGATTAAAATAAGAAAGGAAGAAAATTATG
>OKWN01000400.1_pt1 | contig 21047 bp, 19 predicted proteins | sample 1607151 | NCBI WGS metagenome assembly OKWN01 (sample SAMN07501046, study PRJEB24779) | human gut metagenome | isolation source: stool | host: human infant | place: USA: Pittsburgh, PA | reverse complement strand
CAAGTCAGCCAATATAGCTTATTATGCAGCCTGGAGAATGATGAAAAAATACAGTTCACATGATTTAGAAACTATATATTTTTCATGTACAAATAAGAATACTTATGAAGTTTATAAGAATCTTTCTGAAGATTATAAGGACATAGAATTTTCATTAGAAATGATTGAACAATACAAGAAAATGGATAAATATAATCACCATAATTTTACCATTGATGATTTTATAAAAAACCTAGGAATAGAAAATGCATATAATATTTTTTTGTTAAAAGAAGCATTTTTAGCAGGAAATATTGAGCTAGAATTTATTGAAGAGACTGTAAAAATACTTAAACAGATCTTTCTTCAAATGAAAAATATGAGTAAAAACTTTGCAGAAAAAGTTTATATAGAAGAGTTAGAATCAACAGAAAATATATTAAAAGAAATATTTCTTACCATAGATTATGATACTATAGAATATGCAAAAGAAAGGACAAAGGAATACTTTGTACACGCCAATGATTATATATTTGAAAAAATAAATAATTCTTATAGATATTAATTATTTATTTTAGTATTATAAATGATATTATAATATATGTTTGTAATACATAAAGAAAGGAAATTGAATATGTCAAAAAAGAAGTACTATGCAGTAAAAGTTGGAAAAACCCCGGGAATATATTTAACATGGGCTGACTGTTCTGCACAAGTAACAGGATATAAAGGAGCAAAGTTTAAAAGTTTTCCAACTATTGAGGAAGCATTAGAATTTATTGGTGATAACAATATAAAGGTTGTGAAAAATGAAGATACGTTAAAATCTAAAACACCATCTAAGAAAATTGCGAGTACAACAACAAAGCAGCTAAAGGAAGGTTATGATGTTAAACCTATAAGAAGTACAGCAAAGGTTAAAACTTATAAATCCTATATAAACCCAGAAGAAATTATAAATGATTATGAGTTTATAGCTTTTGTAGATGGAAGTTATGACAGAGGTAATCAAGTTTTTGGTTCTGGAGTAATTGTTCTTAATCCTAAAGAAAATTCTTATGATACTTATTATAATGCAGGATATGATAAATGGGACCAGTGGAACATAGTAGGAGAGTTAGAATCAGTGAAGGTTGCATTGAATAAAGCTAAAGAATTAGGTAATAAAAATATTGCTATATATCATGATTTAAAAAACATAGCTTTGTGGGCTAGTGGTGAGTGGCAGGCAAAGAATGAGTATACTCAAGAATATGTAAAATATATGGAAGATATAAGTAAGGAACTGAATATTTGTTTTGTAAAAGTAAAGGCACATAGCAATGAAAGTGTGTATAATGACTTAGCAGATGAAGCTGCTAAAGGCGCTATTATAAAATATTTAAATGAAAATAAATAAAGGAAGTTGCTTTAGGAGCAGCTTCCTTTATTTTTAAAGTAAAATTTCTTTTAAAGAACTAATAAGATATCTATTGTTTTCTGGTGTTAGCACACATACCCTAAAGTAATATTCATCTAAACCATCGAAGGATTCACAGTCTCTTATTATAATTTTTTTCGGGATTAGTTTTTCTCTAAGATTTTGAGCGGTCATAATTTTATCTTCTAATTTACATAATATAAAATTACCTTTACTTTCATAAACCTTAAGATTATTAAATGAACTTAAAGAATTATATAAATAATTTCTCTCGTCTAAAATTGTATTTACACATTTATTAATATAGTTTTTATCTGTAAACATAATTTCGCCCATGGCAGAGGCAATGATATTTATATTCCATAAATCAAGATTTTCGTTGATTTTATTTTTTACATTTTCATTCCCAATTAATCCATATCCTAATCTAATTCCAGGTGTAGAGAAAAATTTAGATGTACCTCTAATTACAAATAAGTTGTTATATTTGTCTACTAGAGGAGCAGAAGAATAAATATTAGTATTTGTAAATTCCACATAAGTTTCATCTACCATAACAAAAGCATTGGTACTATTTAGTATAACCTCTATTTCAAATTTAGAAAAAGAAAAACCTGTTGGGTTGTTGGGATTACAGATGATAATTAAATCACACTCATGTTCATTTATAAAATCTATTAAATCCACAGGGTCTATTTTAAAATCATTATATTCTCTAGAAAAATATTTAATTATTTCACAATTATTCTTCTTAAGTTCTTTCTCATATTCCGAATATGCTGGGGAAATAAGAACTGCTTTTTTAGGAGCTATAGTACCTATAAAAGCAGATATAAGTTCTGTAGCACCGCTTCCAAGAACCATATTTTCTTCATTACAGTTACAATAAGATGAAATTGATTTTTTTAATGCACCGTATTCTGGGTCAGGATAAACTGAGACCATATTTATATTGTTAATTACATATTCCTTAGCTAAAGTTGATGTACCAAATGGATTAATATTAGAGCTGAAATCTAAAAATTCATCTTTTGAAAAACCATATTTTTTTGACAAATCATATAAATTAGCACCATGATTTACACTCATAATTAGCCCTCCAATTTTTTAATTCTTAATATAGTATAGTATAAATTTAATATATGTAGATATGTATAAAAATAAAAAGAATATTGTACTAATACAATAAATGGAATATACAATAAAATATGTAATAAAAAACACGAATGAAAATATTTTAAAAAGGAAAAATATATGTTATAATAAATATGATTCATCATTAATGGGAGGGAATTATGTATAAATTAAATGGAGTCATGTACTCAGCAGAAGAAATAAAAAATAAAGTTAAAGAACTAGCAAGTCAAATAGAAAAAGATTATGCTGGAGAAGAACTACTAGTAGTTGGAATATTAAAAGGTGCTAGTATTTTTTGTGCTGATTTAATAAGAGAGATAAACTTAGATGTAAGAATGGACTTTATGGTTGTTTCAAGTTATGGAACATCAACTTCTTCATCTGGGACAGTTAAAATAATAAAAGATTTAGATGTAGATATAGAAAATAAAAATGTATTAATAGTTGAAGATATAATTGATTCAGGTTTAACTTTAAGCTCGTTAGTTGCTGCTTTAAAAACTAGAAAACCAAAATCATTAAAACTTTGCACATTATTAGATAAACCAGAAAGAAGATCTTCAGATATTAAAGTTGATTATGTGGGATATGTAATTGAAGATAAATTTATAGTTGGATATGGAATAGACTATGCTGAAAAATATAGAAATCTTCCTTATATAGGTATTGTTGAAGATATATAAGACCATAATAAAAAAGGAGTATAAGAGTAAATCTTATACTCCTTTGACATATTAAGGAATTATAAATTATCTGATTTATATAATTTACAATTCAAATCAATTTAAAAAGTAGAATTATGATAAAAGTAATAAAATATTATATTTATTGTCAAAAATTATATATTTATTTTGAAAAATTATGTAAAATAGATAAGTAGGAGTATTTATTGAAAGGTGGTAAATTATGGGATTTCAACTGGATATATTAATGTATTTACAAAGTATAAGAAATGAATTGCTTACAAGCATATTTACTTTCTTTACAATATGCACAGAAGTACCAGTAATAACTGTGCTAACAGGAATACTATATTGGTGTATAAATAAAAAAGCAGGACAAAGAACTTTATTTGCTCTTTGTGGAAGTTTAAATATAAATGCAGGTGTTAAAAACTTTGTAAAAATGCCAAGACCAATAGGAACAGAAGGTTTAGAATCTTTAAGAGTGGAAACTGCTACAGGATACTCTTTCCCTAGTGGTCATACGCAAACTGCTACAACTTTTTGGACTTCTATGATGTATTTATTTAGAAAAGCATGGATATATATAGTAGGAATATTGATGATTCTAGGAGCGGGAATATCTAGATTATACTTAGGTGTTCATTGGCCAATGGACGTAATTGTTGGATGGGTATTTGGTATAGCTCTTAGTATATTATTTATAAAACTGTTTGACTATATAGATGATAGTAAAAACTATTATATATTAGTTGGATTAATATTAATATTTGGGATTTGTACATACTTTATTGGGGGAGAAGATCTATACAAAATGTTTGGTCTTTATACAGGTTTTGCACTAGGTTATATGGTGGAAGATACTTATATTAACTTTAGTACAGAAAATGAAAGCAGAAGAAAAAATATATTTGCCAAGACACCTTCAAGAAATGAAGGCTTAGGTAAGAAAATACTTAGATTTATAGTAGGGATAATATCATTATTAGCAGTTTATTTATTGCTTAATTATATGGAAGATACTTTGATAGTTGGTAAAACAGAAGAGATAATTAATATTATCAAATATTTAAAATATACATTTGTAGTATTCTGGGGCATGGCAGGTGCACCAGCATTATTTAAATTATTTAGACTAGCATAAATTTCCCTATTTATAAGGAAAGGATGATTATTTGAAAAAGGTAGTAGTTATAGGAGGAGGACCAGCAGGAATGATGGCTGCATCAACTGCAGCTGATAATGGGGCTGAGGTTATACTTCTAGAAAAACAACATAGATTAGGAAGAAAGCTATTAATCACAGGAAAGGGAAGATGCAATATTACAAATGACTGTGATGTGGAAGAGTTAATAGAAAATGTACCTACAAATGGTAAATTTTTATATAGTGCTTTTTATACATTTACAAATTATGATGCAATAACTATGTTTAATTCACTTGGACTTGCAACTAAAACTGAAAGAGGGAAAAGAGTATTTCCAGAAAGTGATAAAGCATTAGACGTGGTGAAAGCTTTAGAAAAACAGGTTAAAAACAAAAAAGTAAAAGTTATACTAAATGCTAAAGTTAATAAAATTGTAACAAAAGATAATAAAATAGAGAAAGTTATATATAACAATAATGAAGTAATAAAATGTGATAGTGTGATACTAGCTACAGGCGGAATGAGCTATCCTCTTACTGGATCTACAGGGGATGGATATAAATTTGCTGCATCTCTAGGTCATACTATAATAAACCCAAAACCTTCTTTAATCGGAATAGAAGTCCAAGAAAGTTTTGTAAAAGACTTAGAAAAATTAGCTCTTAGAAACGTGGCTATTACTGTTTTTGATAGTAAAAATAAAAAAGTATATGATGATTTTGGTGAATTAGAATTTACTAAATATGGTTTAGATGGACCTATAATAAAATCTGCTAGTTGTAGAATGAAAGATACTAGTAAAGAAAATTATAAAATTGTTCTTGATTTAAAACCAGCTTTGGATGAAGAAAAATTAGACAAAAGAATTATAAAAGATTTTACAAAATATACTAATAAAAACTTTGAAAACTCATTAGATGATTTACTTCCAAAAAAACTTATACCAATAATAATTGAATTAAGTGAAATACCGAGACATTTAAAAGTAAATCAAATATCTAAGAAACAAAGATTAAACTTAGTTCATTTGTTAAAAAATATTACCTTCACTGTAAGAAGATATAGACCAATAGAAGAAGCTATAGTTACATCTGGTGGAATTAAAGTAAGTGAGATTAATGCTAGTACTATGGAATCTAAGATTATAAGTAATCTTTTCTTTGCAGGAGAGATTATAGATGTGGATGCATATACTGGAGGATTTAATCTACAAATAGCTTATTCAACAGCTTATTTAGCAGGTACCAATTGCTAAAAAATTTGTCAAAAATTGCATACATGTTAAATCTCAATTGTAACATAATAGTATTAGAAACAAATATTAAAAAAGAAAAGAGGTAATAACATGGCAACTAATAATAATAATACAAAGGCTGTACCAGAAGCAAAAGCTGCATTAAATCAAATGAAACTAGAAATAGCTAGTGAACTTGGTATGTCAAACTACCAACAAGTAGATAAAGGTAACCTTACAGCTAGAGAAAATGGTTATGTAGGTGGATATATGACTAAAAAGCTAGTTGAAATGGCAGAACAACAAATGGCTGGTAAAGGTCAACAATAACTAAAAATAAAATAATAATATATAGTTAAAATTAGAGGTAAGTATAAAGGGTTAAAATCCTTTGTACTTGCCTCTTTCTTCTTAGTTTGACATAGTCATGTAAATTAAACAGCTGTAAAATGATTTTCTAATATGTTTCTAAAATAAAAAAATTATATACTTATTAAAAAAATGTTTAGAATGGGAAATAAAGGGTATATTGACTAATGAAAGGAAATATACTATAATAAAAAATACTTTGATAAGGGAGTAGTTGGCACTGATTATAGTGTAATAAAGTCAACATACTGATAGGTTTACTATCTGGCTTTGTTTTGAATGATGAGACTTATCTATAGCTTATGCTATAGGTGGGTCTTTTTTTATATTTTGGGAAGAATAAAATCAAAGTAGAAGCAAATTTTGAGCAACGGAGTTGCCTGAAGCGGTAGCAAAGGCATCTCGTTGGCGATATGAGCGAAGTAAATTTTTTATTAAGTGAAAGGAAGGAAATAATATGGGCTTAATTGAGTTATTCATATTAGCAGTAGGACTTTCTATGGATGCTTTTGCAGTATCTATTTGTAAGGGATTATCTCTTAGAAAGGTAAGTTTTAAAGAATGTGGAAAGGTTGGTTTGTATTTTGGTGGATTCCAAGGAGGTATGCCACTTATTGGATTTATCTTAGGAGTACAATTTAAGGACTATATAACTAGTATAGACCACTGGATAGCATTTATTTTATTATCATTTATAGGAATAAACATGATAAGAGAATCTATGGAAAAAGATGATGAGTGTGAAATTTCAAATTTGGCTGAAGCAGCTGTAGGTGAAGAAGATGTAGATCAACTTGGATTCAAAAACATGGTTATGCTTGCTATTGCCACTAGTATAGATGCACTTGCAGTAGGTGTAACATTTGCATTTCTACAAGTTGATATCATACCTGCAGTATCATTTATAGGAATAGTTACGTTTGTTTTATCAGCTATAGGTGTGAAAATAGGTAATGTATTTGGAATCAAATACAAGTCAAAAGCAGAATTTGCAGGAGGTGCTATTTTAATATTAATGGGTATAAAAATACTATTTGAACACTTAGGATTTTTCCCATTTGCATAGAAAAATAAATAAAAATAAATGTCTTGGTTAAAATAACTCTAGATGTAAAATATTAAATACATAAGGAGTGTTATTATGGCAACAGTAGATTTTGATAAAATTAAACAAGAATTTATTGATTCGGATGTAGATGGAAAAATAAGAATATATACTACTACAGAAGGATTGAGTGTAGAACAATTTAGAGAATTATTAAGATATTATCCTATACAATATTTATCTAAATTAGAAAAGGCTATGGGATAAATGAAACTTTAGAATTAAAAAAGCACTACTAAATTATTGTTTAGTAGTGCTTTTTTTTAACTAAGGTTAGTTTTTCGTATGTAATTGTAAATTCGCTCATTTCCTAATTCTATATCTCCTGTTTCAATATATTCAATTATACTGTCCATATCGTTACCGTTAAGGTATTGTATGGGAATAACTAAGTCATAGCCTTCATTATGTAAAAGATTTTTAAGTTTAAGTTTTTGAGAAATATTAGGTGGTAATACTTTTTTCTTTTCTTTTTTTCTTTTACGACAAGTTGATAAATTCTCATTTTGCATATCAATAAGAGTATTTATATATTCTATGTAAGAAGACTTGAAATCTTCTTCATTTAATAAATCTTCGCTTAATAGATGATTAATATAATCATCGCATAAAATATTTTTTGCAAACTTATCGGCGGTTAATTTACCAGTAACTATTCCCTTTTGGTACTTTCTCAAAATGCTTTTAGTGTGGCTATAAATTTTATTGCGTGTTTCTAAGTCTAATTCTCTTATCTCCATAAGAAACCACTCCTATTTTTAAAATAAGTTCTTATATTTTATTGTTACCAAATTTAAAATTTGCATACCTTTTGTCAGAAAATTAAAATATATAAAGATTTAGAGTAAAAAATCATTTTAGTTTAAGTTTACTTAGATCAAAGAAAACATAATTATATTTTTAAATTTTCAAATAATAAAGCCTTTAAGTATAAAAAAATTCAATTTTACCAACAATGAAAAATAAAAGATGTATTAAGAGGAAGTGAAGTTATGATAAATAGTATAATTAAATTATTTTACTCAGAGGTAGTAAAAACTAAAATGAGCAATATGCCAAATAAAGATTATGAACTTAGAAAAGGATGTAAAGAATTTAGAAATATTACATTAAAAATAGATAGTTATTTATTGAAAGGATTAAAGATAATTTTAGCTCTTTTCATACTTTATTTGTCTTTTCATGTTAGGGTCCTTCTTGGAGTAGGAGTTTTGTTGGTAGAAGTAACTTATTTAATTTATAAGGTTAGTTACGAAAAACAAGTAAAAGAAGCTATTGAAAATGTGAAAAATAATATAGAAATATCAGCTGATCAGCTTATAAATGAAAATGGTAAGAAAGGTATTAATTTATTAGTTACACTTTTGATTATAAGTTTACTTACAGGATTTAATTATTTTATAGGAATAAGCTTTGTCATAGTTTTTGTATATACAGCTAGAAATATATACGAAGGCTTTAGACAATAATAAATAATTGTATTTTTAATTTTATAAATAATTACTTTTATTTATGATGAAAAAAATTATATAATAATAGCATAGAGAATTAAAGGGGGAAGACAAATGAAAAAAATAAATATAAATATAAAAAGCACTAATTTTGGTGACTATGATATTCCTCTAAATAGAGATTATGAAAAATCTTTAGATGCTATTTTAAATAAACTAGTAGATAACAAATACGTAAGTAAAAGAATATTAAGTAAGGATTCATCAAATAAATACAATATTTATAGCTATGATTTTAAACCAATCAATTATGAAAAAACAATAGTTTTAATTTCGGGTATACATGGAAATGAATATACCCCTTTTTTTGGTGTAGCTAGATTTTTAGAATTATTATGTAAAGAAGATGTAAATCATGAAGAATTAAATTATATTAAGAATAAAGTAAGGTTAATTTTTGTACCAAGTGTTAACCCTTGGGGGTTTGAAAATGATAGTAGAAATAATTATAATGACGTTGATCTAAATAGAAACAGTGATTATTTATGGGAAGAATATAATAGTTTAAAATCTAAAAAAGGCCAAATTTATTACAAGGGTGAAAGTCCTTTTAGTGAAATAGAAATGAAAAGTATAAAGAAGTTAGTAGAAGATGTATATGAAGATAATTTAGTTGGATTAATAGACTTGCATAATATTATTTCAGTAGATGCTGAAAGAATAGTTTACTATCCTAGATTTGTAGATAATTACTTAGGTAGATTTATCGACACTCTTAAAAAGTTTAACTCTAATGAAAATAGAACTATTTTTGGATCTTCCATATCACCTGTTTTTAGTAATTATGTATGTGAAAGGTATAAAATACCAGCTCTTTGTCTTGAGTGGAGGGAAAATCTTCATGGAAGAGGAAGAGATAAAAATGATATGAGCAAATATGTAGAGTTCTTAGGAAATTTTATAATTGAATTTGCAAAAATAGAAAGTAATACGGAAGCTTATGCAAACACTCAACCTTTTAATAAGTTTTTAATTTGGAATAAAAGTGATGAAGATGGATATAGAGTTTTAAAGTCAAATAATTATATTACTATGGAAAATGTGTCTTACTCAATACCTTTAAAAAGAAATTATATAGTAAATTTAAATGGAAATATTAAAATAAAAGTGAAAAAAAGCTGTACTTTAAGTATATTACCGTGCTTATATCAAGTATGTAGTAAAGAACAAAGCTATAAGAAGTGTAATGAAAATCTATGGTTTTCGCATGATATTCATTTGAATGAAGGTGAGTACGTTGTACCAATTACAGCTACTGTTAATGGATTTCATACAAATTATAATGAGATAGATAATTTAAAAAGAGTGGGGAATTTGGAATTTTTATTAAGATTTAAAACTAATGTTGTAAGCAGTGTGTATATAGAAAATTTTAAAATTAATTTAACTTTTATTCCTAGTGACAAAGGAATTGCCACAGAAGTACTAGACTTAAATAATAACAAATCTTTATTCCCAAAAGACGTAAAAAGGTAATTTGTATATATAAATAAAAGATAATATGTTACAATAAGTTCTAGAAAAAGGAAATCTTATAGGAGGGAAGGATGTATTTATGAGCAATATTAGTATGAAGATGAAAAATTTAGTAGAGATATCTTCATTAGTTGCAGAGTCTACTAATTTCTTTGAGATAAAGGACAAAATAATAGAAAAAATGCTTGAAGTAGTTTTTCCTAGAAAAGCTTGTGTTAATTTATTTTATAACAATGACTATGAGCATGCTTATCTAGTATGTTCAAATAGCCTGGAATACATAAAGCAAACTTTTAAATCTAAGGATGCCAAGGGTGTGAAGTTTGATTTTTATGAAGATTATCCTGAGTATATTCACGATGCAGTAGAATATAAAAAAATTATTTATATAAAAAATGTTTTTGAAGATGAAAGAGCTATAAAGGAAAGAGACTTGGCAAATCATGAACACTATACAGGAAGGATTGTATTTCCCTTAATATATAATAAAAAAGTAGTAGGTTTTATGACTTGTTTTTTAGATGAGAGTGATGTTTTAAAGGATGAAGATATAGATTTCGTCTCTTCCATAGCATCCCTAATAGCTTTATCTATAGAAATAACAGAAAAAAATAGTGAAAAGAATTTTATAATAGATAAACTTAGAAATTCTCTAGAACTAATAAGTGAAGCTACAAGAAAACTTTATCAAAATAAAAATATAGATGAGTTTTTAGTACATTTGAGTGAAATAGCTAAGAAAATTACAAATAGTAGAGATTCAGTTATTTTAATAGATAAGAATAATTGTAAAAATAAAATATTTAGATCTTATTGTAAACTTGATGAAAGAGATACCAATGTAGAAGATACTATTAAGTTACTTTTATCAAAAAATGTTCCGGGATTATATGTAAATGATACAAATCTAGAAAGAGAAATAACTTTAAATGTAGATACGTATATTTTCTATAAGTTATCTAATGAATCTGAATCAATAGGTGTAATTTTATGTACAGATGGTAAAAAGTATGAAGATGATGATTTAAATATATTAAGTATATTATCAAAGCAAGTTACAGTTGCTATGCAACTTTATGACTATAGTGAGCAAAATGTAAAACATAAATTAATTGCTAAGGAACTAAATATTCTTAATAAACAGCAAAAACTTATTATGAACGATAGTAAAATAAAGTGTAATTATGAGAAAGAGTTAGAATTTTATCATAGACCAGCAACAGTCGTAGGTGGGGATTTTTACTATGCTCACAAAATTGATGATAAAAGAGTAGCTTTTATTATAGCAGATGTAATGGGGCATGGTATTGTTGCGAACTACATGGTTGCAATGATAAAAGGAGCTTTTAAAACATTGTGTTATCAATATAAAACACCTGGTGAAATAGCTACACATTTAAACAAAATATTATATGATGAGTTCGATAAGATGGGTGTATTTGCCACAGCTTTAATAAATGTATTTGATACAGAAAGAAATATATTGTCTGTTTCTAATGCAGGACACTATAGTCCTATAATTATTGATGATAATGGTGAACTTGTGGAAAGTCTTAATTGCAAAAAAGGAATCCCTATAGGGGTATTACCAGATGGAGAATATCATAGTAATACATTTAGTATAGAAAATTACCCTATGGTATTTATGTTTACAGATGGAACTTTAGAGATCAAGAATCAGTATAAAGAAGAGTTTGGTTTAGACAGACTAAAGAACTTTGTTAAAAGTAATTATAAAAATAATAAAAATAAAATTGTAGAAAATCTAAAAAAAGAAACAGAAAAATTTACTGGAAATGATAATTTTGATGATGATATTTTAATTCTAATGCTAAAGAATATATAGGAGGGGTTATGGATAAAAAGCATAAAGTTTTGATTATTAATGGCAGTCCTAGAAGAAGTAAAAATTGTAGTAAAATAATTGAAAACATAACTAATAAATTAGATGAAAATCAAATTAACTACGAAGTATTAAATATTTACAAAATGAATATAGATTATTGCATAGCCTGCGGATACTGTGAAAGAACTGGAAAATGTGTAATAAAAGATGATATGACACCTTTATATGAAGAATTTGATAAATCCATAGGGACTATTGTAGTAAGTCCAATGTTCTTCCAAAGTATTTCAACAAAAATAAAAACATTAGTAGATAGAACTCAAGCATTTTACTCAAGTAAATATATATTAAAGCAGCCTTCTATAGATGTAAAAAAAGAACGAAGAGGAATGTTTATAGCTGTAGGAGGCCAACCTAAATATGAAAATCAATTTTTAGGCGGACAACTTGTAATGGATTTATTTTTTAAGTGTATAAATACTAAATTAATTTCAAATGTTTATATGAGCAATAGTGATGAAGTACCGTTTAGTGAAAATAAAGTATTTCAAGAAGAGTTAAATGGAGCGGTGATAAATTACGTAAAAGAAATAAGTGATCTTATAGAATAATAAAAAATTCATAATTAAGTCAGTTATTTTGGAGGGGGAGCTATTGAATTTAGAACTATATGAAATATTAATGAGGGAAATATTAATAAATATTGATGAGGGGATACATTTTATAGACAATAAGGGTAAAACAATAATCTATAATGACTGTATGGAAAAAATAGAAAAAATGAGTAAAAATTATGTAATGAGTAAGTCATTTGTGGATATTGTTGATGAAATGAATATAAAAAATAGCACATTGTTAGAGGTACTAAATAAAAAAAAGACCATAGAAAATAATATGCAGAGATATGTTGATAAAAATGGAAAAGAAATAACTACGTTAAATACTACAATCCCAATTATAAATGGCAATGATTTCATAGGTGCTTTAGAAATATCAAAGGATATTACAACAATAGAAACTTTATCTAAGCAAGTAACAAACTTAAAAAATAATTCAACAAATAAAGAAAATAAATTAGAAGGAAGATATAGATTTGAAGATATTATAGGAAACAGTAAGTTGATGAAAGCTTCTATTAAAAAGTGTGAGAAAGCAAGCAAGTCTGATGCATCAGTTTTTATATATGGAGAAACTGGAACTGGTAAAGAATTAATTAGCCAATCTATACATTATGCTAGTAATAGAAAAGAACATCCTTTTATAGCACAAAATTGTGCAGCGCTACCAGAATCTTTATTTGAAGGAATACTTTTTGGAACTATAAAAGGAGGATTTACGGGAGCAGTCGATAGGCCTGGTTTGTTTGAACAAGCCAACAAAGGAACTTTATTATTAGACGAAATAAATTCAATGCCTATGGCTCTACAGGCAAAACTACTTAGAGTGTTACAGGAAGGTTATGTTAGAAGAGTCGGAGGAACAAAAGACATACCTGTTGATGTTAGAGTTATAGCGACAACTAATGAAAGTCCAACTCAAATATTAAACGAAAATAAAATAAGAAGAGATTTATACTATAGACTGAATGTAATAAATATAGAAATACCACCATTAAGAGAAAGAAAAGAAGACATATCATTGCTTTGTGATATGTTTATTAAAAAATATAATAAAAAATTGAACAAGAACGTAAAGGGTATTTCTTATGATAGTATTAATTATTTAAAAAAACATAGTTGGCAAGGAAATGTAAGGGAATTAGAAAATGTAATATATTCAACTATGAGTATGATGGACAATGAAAAAAATATAGTTCCTGAAATGATTCATTTAAATGATTATTATAATTTGAAAGAAAAAAAAATAAATGATGGCTATTCTTTGGACGATTTAGAATACAAAACATTAGATCATATTATAGGAGATATAGAAGAAGGATATATAATAGAATCTTTAGAAAAAACGGGATACAATATTAGTAAGGCAGCAGCTATTCTGGGAATAAATAGGCAAAATTTGCAGTATAAAATGAAAAAGTATAATATAAAAAATTTTAATAAATAAAAAGAGCAAAAAAATTTGCGTAAGAGCAAAACTTTTTGCTCTTTTTTTTGTTAAAAAAAATTAATTAGAAAAAAGATTCAAATTAAAAAAAAATATATATGAGCTAAACACAAGGCTTGAGAAAAAATTAAGCTTAATAATTTAAAGTTGGCATAATTTGTGCTTTATAAAAATTGTAAGAAAATTAAAATAATTTATTTGGGAGGATTTAGTAATGAGAAAAGTAAGAATAGGAATTTGGGGATTTGGAGCAATGGGAACAGGAATGGCAAATATGATATTAAAAAAAGATGGTATGGAAATAGTATCAGTTTGCAGCAGAAGTACTGCAGGTAAAAGCATATATGATGTCTTAGATATAGAAAGAGGAGATAGAAACGAAGTTATTATAAATGGTAACTATGAAGAAGCTTTTACAGAAAAAAGTTGTGATGTTGTTTTATTAGCGACTGACTCTTTTACAAAAAAAGCTTTTGATAAAATAATTTATCTATTAGAGAAAAAAATTAATGTTATTTCTACTGCTGAACAAATGGCATATCCACAAGCTGATGATCCAGACTTAGCTAAAAAAATGGATGAAGTTGCAAAAGAGAATGGTGTAAGTGTTTTAGGAACAGGTATAAATCCAGGATTTGTATTAGATTTATTAGTTTTAGCTTTATCAGGAACTTGCGAAGAAGTTAATAGTATAAGTGCTAAAAGAGTAAATGATTTATCTCCATTTGGAAAAGCAGTTATGGTAGAACAAGGAGTAGGTGTAAGTAAAGAAGAATTCTTAAAAGGTGTAGAAAATAATACAATAGCAGGTCATGTCGGATTTGTGGAATCAATAAATATGATTGCAGATGGACTAGGATGGAAGTTAGATAAAATAGAGCAAACAAAAGAGCCGATAATGACTACAGTAGACAGACAGTCTAAATATGGAGAAGCTTTAGCAGGAAATGTTGCTGGTTGTAGACAATGCGGATACGGATATGTAAATGGAAAAGTTTTAGTAGAAATGGAACATCCACAACAAATAATACCAGAAGCTGAAGGAACTAAAACAGGAGATTATATATCAATAAAAGGAATACCAAATATAGATTTACAAATAAACCCTGAAATACCTGGAGGAATAGGAACATATGCAATGATAGTAAACTCTATACCTCTAATAATAAATGCAAGACCAGGTCTAAAAACTATGTTAGATATACCAGTACCAAGAGCAATAATGGGTGATGTAAGAGATCAAATAGAAGTTGAATTAGAAGAAGATGCAACAGTAGAGATATAAGGATTGAAGTTGAAAATTAGATAGTAGGCAAAGGGGGAGAACAAAATGGATGCAAAATGTAATGATTGGGTTATTATACACAATCTAGTATTAACACCTGATGAAAGAGCTCCACAAGTTCCAGATGATACTAAGAAAGTGCCATTGGAAATGTGGGTAAAAGGATTTATACAAAAAGATGCTAATATAGGGGATTTGGTTGAAGTAAAAACTATAACAGGAAGACTTGTAAAAGGTAATTTAGTTCAAGTAAATCCATATTATACTCATGACTATGGTAAGTGCATACCAGAGTTACTTCAAATAGGAATTCAAGCAAAGGAAATATTATTTGGAGGTGAAGATAATGAGTAGTAGTGTTTTACAAAAAGATATGAGTTATGAAGCTGTTATGGGTAGAAAAAATGAAATAATGAAAAATGCCATAGGATTAGATTATTCTACTTTTGAAGAAAATGGTATTGGATTTGATTATGAAAAAATGATGAGTGAAACTGGATACACACTTGAAGAGATAGAGTCTATTCAATCACAATATGCTGTAGGGAACACTCCAATAATAGAACTTAAAAATTTAACTAAGTTAGCAAGAAAATGTGCTCCAAAAGGAAAAGGAGCTAGAATTTTTATAAAAGATGAGGCAATGAATGCTTCTGGTAGTTTCAAAGCAAGAAGAGCAGCTACTGCTGTATACCATGCAAAAAAAATGGGATATAAAGGTGTAATAGCAGCAACTAGTGGTAATTATGGTGCGGCCGTAGCATCTCAAGCAGCTATGCAAGGTTTAAAATGTATAATAGTTCAAGAGTGCTATGATTCAAAGGGAATAGGACAGCCAGAAATTATTGAAAAAGCAAGAAAATGTGAAGCTTATGGTGCAGAAGTTGTTCAATTAACAGTTGGGCCAGAGTTATTTTATACATTTTTAGCTTTACTTGAGGAAACAGGATATTTTAATGCTTCTTTATATTCTCCATTTGGTATAGCTGGTGTTGAAACTTTAGGAGATGAATTATCTACTCAATTTAAACAAAAATATGGAAAAAATCCTGATGTAGTTGTTTGTACTAATGCAGGCGGTGGCAACCTTACAGGAACAGCAAGAGGCTTAATAAAAGCTGATGCTTTGAATACTCAAGTTGTAGGCGCTAGCGTTGACTTAAAAGGATTACATATGGCTAGTGACAGTCAGTTTAATAGAAAATCCTTTACTACAGGACATACAGGTTTTGGAATTCCATTTTGTACATGGCCAGATAGATCTGATGTTCCTAGATCAGCAGCTAGACCACTTAGATATATGGATAGATATGTGTTAGTTAAACAAGGAGAGGTATTTTATATAACTGAGTTGTTGGCACAGTTAGAAGGTATTGAAAGAGGTCCTGCAGGAAATACATCTTTAACAGCAGCATTTTCTTTAGCACAAGAGTTAGATGAGGATAAAATTATAGTAGTTCAAGAAACTGAATACACTGGAGCTGGAAAGCATATTAATCCTCAACTTACTTTCGCCAGAGAAAATGGAATAGAAATAAAATTTGGTAATCCAAAAGATGAAATCGCTGGTGAAAATTTAATACTACCACAAAGTCCAGAACTATTAAAATGTGTAGATGTTGATATGAATAAAATAAGAAGATCTTATATAAAAAATTGTGTATTAAACAATAAAATAGATGATGTCGATAATTTAAGTAATGAAGATATTGAGTTTCTAATGAAAGAGACAAAGACTTCTAGAGAGTTTGTAATAGAAGTTTTAGATAATTTGAAATAGGAGTTATTAAATAAATATAAATAGGTGAAAACCATAGTTATAGTGGTAAATAAATGAGGGGGAATATATATGGAAAAAAGACAAGATGATTTTGAAGTTAGAAGAAAACATCTTCAAGAACTAAGTGATCAACAACTAAAAGACAGATTCTGGCAATTAGCAAGCCAAATAGTTGAGCCAATGGTAGAATTAGGTAGAAAAAATACAACACCATCAATAGAAAGATCTATTTTACTTAGAATGGGATTTTCTTCTCTTGAAGTAAAACCAATATTAGAGGGAGTTATGGAAAGAGGATTAATAGGAAAAGGTGCTGGTCATGTAGTTTATAAATTAGCAATGAAAAAAGGGATAACAGTTAGAGAAGCAGGATTAATGTTAATAGATGGTGAAGGTTGGGATGAAGTAGTAGATTTATTTCATAACAATGAAAAATCAACTATGGAAGTAACTGGAGAGGGGGAAAAAGTAGAATGCTAAAAGAAAATAAAAAATTAGATATAGATTATATTCTTAAAGATCTAGACAAATATAGACCAAAAAGAAGAGGATGGACATGGAGAGAACATGTAGAAAATCTTGAGATGGGTCCATTTGAATACAAGCAAGCTACAAAACCTCTAAAAGATGGTGTTGCATTACCATCAGCAAAATATTTTAATAATATAGACCCTCAACCAGTACCTGTTATAACTACTGAAATTGCATCAGGAAGATTTGAAGATGATATAAGAAGAATGAGAATGGCAGCTCACCATGGTGCAGATCACTTAATGGTTATAAGAACTGCTGGACAATCACACTTTGATGGACTTATAGAAGGTACCCCTCAAGGTATTGGTGGTGTTCCGATAACAAGAAAGCAAGTTAGAGCTCAAAGAAAAGCCCTAGACTTTATAGAAGAAGAAGTTGGAAGACCTATTAATTATCATTCATATGTAAGTGGTATTGCAGGGCCAGAAGTAGCAGTAATGTTTGCTGAAGAAGGAATAAATGGAGCACATCAAGATCCACAATATAACGTTTTATATAGAAATATAAACATGATAAGATCTTTTGTAGATGCTTGTGAAGCTAAAAAAATAATGGCTTTTGCTAATATGGCTCAAATAGATGGAGCTCATAATGCCAATGCAACTGCAAGAGAAGCATGGAAGGTAATGCCAGAACTTATGGTTCAACATGCTTTAAACTCAATTTTTTCTGAAAAAATAGGGATAGATAAAACTAATATTTGCTTATCAACAGTTCCTCCAACAGCTCCTCCTGCTCCTTGTTTAAGAATTGATTTACCTTATGCTGTTGCACTTAGAGAATTTTTCAGTGACTATAAAATGAGAGCTCAAATGAATACTAAATATATGGATTCATCTACTAGAGAAGCAACAGTTACTCATGTGTTGAACTTATTAACATCAGTATTAACTAGGGCAGATGTGCAATCAACTATAACTCCTGACGAAGGCAGAAATGTTCCATGGCATATTTATAATATAGAAGCATGTGATACAGCTAAACAAGCCTTAATTGGTATGGATGGACTTATGGATATGATAGAACTTAAAAATGTAGGTGAATTAAGAGATAAGTCTAGAGAAATCAAAGAAAGAGCAGTTCTTTACATGGAAGAAATAATTGAAGCTGGTGGATATTTCGAAGCTGTTGAGCAAGGATTCTTTGTTGATTCAGGAAATTATCCAGAAAGAAACGGAGATGGAATATCAAGAAAAATAAAAGGAGGAGTTGGAGAAGGCACTGTTTACGAAAGAGATGAAGATTATTTTGCACCTGTAACTGCTCACTTTGGATATAATAACGTAGCTCAATATGATGAAAATGCTATAGATAATCCAGCTTCATTAATAGGAGGTTCTACTTTTGAAAATCCTGAAAAAATAGTGTATATAGATGAACTTGATGATTTTGATAATGTTGAAACAAGATTAAAAGAATCAGAAGAATATAGACTTGGAACTAAAATAAAGCCTGAGATGGAATGGTGTGCAGACGGTATTGTTATGATAACAATGATGCTTCCAACAGATAAAAGAACTGCTGAATTTGCAGCTCTTGAATTTGGTAAAAAGATGAATTTGGAAGATATTGAAGTTATAAGTAGAGAAGTTATGCATGAATCTGAAGGTACTAGAATTGAAATGAAAGGTAAAGTTCCTTTTGATATAGATATAAATGATTTAGTTATACCAGAAGAACCGAAAGTATTAACTGATGAAGAAATTAGAGAAGACATAGATGCTAAACCTATGAAAATTGTTGCAGCAACAGTGGGAGAAGATGAGCATTCAGTTGGGTTAAGAGAAATAATAGATATAAAACATGGTGGTATAGAAAAATATGGTATAGAGTGTCATTATCTAGGAACTTCAGTACCAGTAGAAAAATTAGTAGATGCAGCAATAGAATTAAATGCTGACGCTATATTAGCATCTACAATAATAAGCCATGATGATATACATTATAAAAATATGAAGAAGTTACATGAGTATTGTATAGAAAAAGGAATAAGAGATAAAGTAATGATCGCTTGTGGAGGAACACAAGTAACACCTGAAATAGCCATTGAACAAGGAGTAGATGCAGGTTTTGGAAGAAATAGCAAAGGTATAAATGTAGCTACTTTCTTAGTAGAAAAAAGAAGAGAAATGAATCAAAATGTCTAAAAGCATATTAGAAATAGATGTCATAGTTGCAGAAATAGGAAGCACAACAACAGTTGTAAACGCCTTCAATAATATTAATGGTGAAGACCCTGAATTTTTAGGTCAGGGTCAATCACCTACTACAGTTTTCGAAGGTGGAGATGTAAGAAATGGCTTATCAGGTGCCATTAAAGATTTAGCGGCAAATTTAAATGTAGGAGAAATTAAATATAAAGATATGTTTGCAACATCAAGTGCTGCTGGAGGATTAAAAATGACTGTTCATGGATTGGTTTATGATATGACGGTAAAAGCAGCAAAAGAAGCAGCACTCGGTGCAGGTGCAGTTATTAAGCAAGTTACAGCTGGAAAAATAAAAAGAACTGACTTAAAAAAAATAAAAGAAATAAAACCAAATATAATTTTGATAGCTGGTGGAGTGGATTATGGAGAAAGAGACACTGCCATATATAATGCAGAAATGATATCATCTTTAAATCTAGGAGTGCCAGTTATATATGCTGGCAATGTGGAAAATCATGAAGAAGTTAAGTTAATATTTGAAGAGAGTAATTACAAGCTTTATATAGCGGAAAACGTATACCCAAAAATTGATTTATTAAATATAGAACCAACAAGAAAAATTATCCAAGATGTATTTGAAGAACATATAACTAAAGCTCCAGGTATGAAATACATAAAGGATATGGTGAATGAAAATATAACACCAACTCCTGGTGCGGTAATGGAGGCATCTAAGCTTCTTTATAGAAACATTGGTGACTTGTTGACTTTAGATGTAGGTGGAGCAACTACAGATGTTCACTCTGCTACTGAAGGGAGTGAATTCATTAACAAAATACTATTAAACCCAGAACCTGTTTCAAAAAGAAGTGTAGAAGGTGATTTGGGTGTATATGTAAATATGAAGAATATAGTAGAAGTTATTGGTAAAGAAAGTTTACAAGAAGAGCTATCAATAGATATAGACTCAATAATGAACAATTATCCGCCAATACCAAAATCAAAAGAAGAAATACTATTTGTTGAAAGGTTGACAAAAGAAGCAGTTATAAAAGCTATTATAAGACACGTAGGGAGAATAAGGAATATTTATGGAACTAATGGAAAAAGCAAAATAGCAGAAGGCAAGGATTTAACAGGTGTTAAGTATATAATTGGAACAGGTGGAGCACTTACTAGACTTCCAAATAGGGTTGAAATTTTAGAATATGTAACTAGGTACAACAAAAATAAAGAATTACTACTGCCAAAAGAAAATACAAAAATACTAATAGATAATGATTATATTATGGCCTCTATTGGTGTTTTATCTAAGAAATATGAAGAG
>OKWN01000399.1_pt1 | contig 21068 bp, 16 predicted proteins | sample 1607151 | NCBI WGS metagenome assembly OKWN01 (sample SAMN07501046, study PRJEB24779) | human gut metagenome | isolation source: stool | host: human infant | place: USA: Pittsburgh, PA | reverse complement strand
AATTATAATAAATAGTATAAAATAAAAGACGAAACATATATAATTTTTAGGAGGAACTTATGAAATTAAAAAAATTAGTAGCTTTATCATTAACAATGATAATGTCTGTGGGTTTATTGGTTGGATGTGGATCTAATAAAGATGGAGCATCTGGTGACAAAGTAAAAATAGGTATGATAACTGATGTTGGTGGGGTAAATGATGAATCATTTAACCAATCTTCATGGGAAGGTTTACAAGCAGTTCAAAAAGAACTTGGAAAAGATAAAATAGATGTTCAAGTTTTAGAATCAACTCAAGATGCTGATTATGATTCAAACATAGATCAATTTATAGACCAAGAAATGGATTTAATAATAGGTGTTGGATACAAATTAGAAAAAGCTATAGCTAAAGCGGCTAAAGCTTATCCAGAACAACAATTTGCAATAGTAGATCATGCTTACGAAACACAACCTAAAAACGTAACTTCTTTATTATTTGAAGATAATGCATCAGCGTACTTAACAGGATTAATAGCTGGTAGAATGACTAAAACTAATAAAGTTGGTTTCATAGGTGGTATGGAAGGTGTAGTTATATCTAAATTCGAAAATGGATTTAAAGCTGGTGCTAAAGATGCTAACCCAGATGTAGAAGTATCAGTACAATATGCAAACAGCTTTTCTGATCAAGCTCTAGGAAAATCTATAGCTAATCAAATGATTAAGAATGGTGTAGACGTAGTGTTCCCAGCTGCAGGTGCTGTTGGAACTGGTGCTATAGAAGCAGTTAAAGAAAATGATAAAATGGCTATAGGTGTTGATAGAGACCAAAATAGTTTAGCTCCAGATCACGTAATAACTTCAGCTATGAAAAACATAGATGTTGCTGTTGGTAACTTAGCAAAAGCTTTTGTTGATGGTTCTTATAAATCAGGTGAAGTTATAATAGGTTCATTAGCAACTGGAGGTGTTGGTATAGCTCCAACTTCAGAAAAAAATGTTCCAGCTGATATATTAGAGTATGTTGAAGCTCAAACTAAAGAAATAATTGACGGAAAAATAAAAGTTCCAGCAACTGATGACGAATACAAAGAATTATACGAAAAATAAAAATAATAGAGTATAAATTCTTAAAATACATATTCCACCAAAGAATATATATTCTATGGTGGAATATTTTTTGCTAGTTTACTTAAGATAAATAAATAATATAATACATATAATAAATTTATGACAAATACTAATAAATGTTGGCAAATAAGTATAGATAATGATATAATTGTTAAGTTAAATAATGTATACTAATTACAATATAGTAGCTAAATGATACACTAATAGCCAATGTAAAAGGTTTAAAATCATATAATATCTTATCTAATAAATATGAAATCTACAAAATTTAATTTAGGTTAACAAATAGATTATATGATTTATGGATAATATATAAATATATTATCCGTTTTTTATTTTGAAAAATATGGTCAGACAAGGAGGAGAAAAATAGCTATGAACAACAATAGCATCGACTACAGTCAAAAAGTTGTTGAAATGAAAAATATAACGAAGAAATTCGGCAACTTTACAGCAAATAACAACATTAATTTGACTGTACATAAAGGAGAAGTACATGCACTTTTAGGAGAAAATGGAGCAGGTAAATCTACTCTTATGAATATATTATATGGACTTTATAACCCTACATCAGGAGAAATTTATATTAATGGAGAATTAGTAGACATAAGCAATCCAAATGTAGCTATATCAAAAGGAATAGGGATGGTTCATCAACATTTTATGCTTGTTCAGCCATTTACAGTAGCTGAAAATATAGTACTAGGTACAGAACCAACAAAAAATGGTGGTGCTCTAGATATGAAAAAGGCCATAGATGATGTTAAAGAAATATCATCAAAATATGGATTATTCGTTGATCCTATGGCTAAAGTTGAAGATATAACAGTAGGTATGCAACAAAGGGTTGAGATATTAAAGGCATTATATAGAGGTGCACAAACTTTAATTCTTGATGAACCTACAGCTGTTTTAACTCCACAAGAAATAACGGAACTTATTAATATAATTAGAAACTTAACAAAAGAAGGTAAGTCGGTAATAATAATTACTCATAAACTTAAAGAAATAAAATCAATAGCTGATCATTGTACTGTAATTAGAAGAGGTAGATACATAGATACGGTAAAAGTATCAGATGTAACTGAGAACGACTTGGCAGAGATGATGGTAGGTAGAGAAGTTAATTTCAAAGTTGACAAAAAAGAGGCAAGACCAACTAAAACAGTATTATCAATTAAAGATTTAATAGTAAAAGATAACAGAAAAATAAAAGTTGTTGATGGATTATCTTTAGAAGTTAGGGCTGGTGAAATACTTGGAATTGCAGGGATTGATGGTAATGGACAATCAGAATTAGTTGAAGCTCTTACTGGTCTTAGAAAAGTTGAATCCGGCCTTATAGACATAAATGGACAAAATGTAGTAAACAATAAACCTAAGCAAATTTTCAAAAAAGGAATAAAAAATATTCCAGAAGATAGACAAAAAAGAGGGCTTGTTTTAGATTATACAGTTGCAGAAAATGTTGTTTTACAAAATTACAAAGAAAATAAATATTCTAGAAATGGAATATTAAATACAGAAGCAATTAATAAAAAAGCTGAAGAAATAATTGAAAGATTTGACGTTAGACCAAACGATCTTAATGCCACAGCAAGAGGATTATCTGGTGGTAACCAACAAAAAGTAATCATAGGTAGAGAAGTAACAAACATAGAAGCATCTAGAGAAAACAGTCATGAGCCACAATTATTAATAGCTACTCAACCGACAAGAGGATTAGACGTAGGTGCTATAGAGTTCGTTCATAAGTCATTAGTTGCTCAAAGAGATGCAGGAAACGGAGTTCTTTTAGTATCTTTAGAACTTGATGAGGTTATGAATGTTTCAGATAGAATAGCAGTTATATACGAAGGAAAAATAGTTGGCATATTAGATGCAAAAGATGCAGATGAAAATACACTTGGAATGATGATGGCAGGAGGTGACTGTAATGGAAAATAATTTAAAGGTTAAGAAAAAATCTTTTATAGATGATGCTGTTAAGTTTTCATTATTATCAATCCTTCTAGGATTACTTGTCGGGGCAATAGTTCTTGTTATTTCAGGAAACAGTCCAATAAAAGCTTATGGAGCTATGATAGAAGGTATATTTGGAAAACCTAAATATATAGCATGGACTATAATAAAGGCTACACCATATATTCTTACTGGTCTTTCGATAGCATTTGCCTTTAAAACAGGACTATTTAACATAGGAGCAGAAGGTCAATTTATAATAGGGGCATTAGTTGCAACATTAGTAGGATATAGTATTCAATTACCAGCTATAATTCATATTCCATTAACAATGATTTTAGCAGGACTTGCAGGTGGGCTTTGGGGTTCAATAGCAGGTTTCTTAAAATCTAAATTTGGAATAAATGAAGTTATAGCAACAATAATGTTAAACTGGATTGCTTTTTATTTAAGTAACTTTATGGTATCAAATTCATTTATATCGGTAGAAAACAGTGAAGCATCAGTAAATATACAAGAGAGTGCAAGTATAGGTATAGACTGGCTAAAAGGTTTAGTTGGACCAGCTACGTCTGTTAACTGGGGTATAATTATATCTATAATATTAGTATTTGTAATATGGTTTGTATTAACAAAAACTACTTTAGGATTCGAACTTAGAGCGGTTGGTCACAATAAAGATGCAGCAGAATATGCAGGTATAGATGTTGGTAAATCAATATTAAAATCAATGGCTATAGCAGGTTTATTAGCTGGTGTTGCTGGAGCAATACAAGTTATGGGTGTAACTCATAATATAACAGTCCTTGCAGCGCAAGAAGGATATGGATTTGACGGTATAGCTGTTGCATTAATAGCAAATAGTAACCCAATAGGAGTTATATTCTCAGGATTATTATTCGGTGCATTCAAATATGGTGGAATAAAAATGCAATCTGTTGGAGCACCATCAGAAGTAATAAACATAGTTATAGGTTCAATAGTATTCTTTATAGCATTAAGTAATGGATTAAGAATGTTATATTTAAAAATGAAAGAAAAAAGAACAAAAGGGGGTAACGCATAATGCAAGATTTAGCGATTATAATTAGTACAACATTAATGTATTCAACTCCCCTTATATATACTGCATTAGGAGGAGTATTTTCTGAAAACTCAGGTATAGTTAACATAGGTCTTGAAGGAATGATGACAATAGGAGCCTTTGCAGCAGCAGCAGCAGGTGTTTTAACAGGGAACCCATGGTTAGCTTTCTTAATCGGTGGATTAGCTGGAGCATTCTTTGCTTTGATACATGCAACTGCAACAGTTAAATTTAATGCAGATCATACAATATCAGGTGTTGCAATAAATTTATTAGCACCAGGTTTTGCATTATTTTTAGCTAAAATAATGTTTGATGGAGCAACTACTACTCCGACAATACCAATGGAAAATAAGATACCTAGAATATTTAATGGAACATTCCCAGCAGGTAGTGTACTAGATACAATATTTAATAACTATGCAACTGTATACTTAGCATTTATATTAGTTATAGTAGCGTATTACATTTTATATAAAACGAAGTTCGGTCTTAGAATAAGATCTGTTGGCGAACATCCAGGAGCTGCAGATACATTAGGAATAAATGTTTCTAAAGTAAGATATAGCGGTGTTTTAATATCTGGATTCTTAGCAGGGCTTGGTGGAGCATCAATGTCTCTTGCTTTAGTTTCTTCGTTCAGACCTACGTTAGTATCAGGACAAGGATATATAGCTATGGCAGCTGTTATATTCGGAAAATGGAGACCTCAATGGGCAGCGCTTGCTTGTTTATTATTTGGTTTCTCAACAGCGTTATCTGTATACTTCGGAAGTCCAACATTACCATTTACAATAAATGAAAACTTATTATCTATGATACCTTATGTTGTAACATTAATAATATTAATATTATTTGTTAAGAGTTCTAAGGCTCCTTCAGCTTTAGGTAATCCTTATAAAAAAGGTGAGAGATAATTAATAAAAAGCTATGAAAATTAAATTTTTCATAGCTTTTTTATTTTGTAAAATAAAAAATAATTTACTATGTAAAATTTTTATAGAGTATAAAAATATAATATTAACAAACAATGTAATAAAATATTATAGAAAACTTAGCGCAATTATAATAGATAAAACTTTAGTATATAGGTAACAGTAAATTTGAATTTAAAAGAACTAGTAACAGTGGTGACCATGTTCTAAAGTCCTATATCAAGACTAAAATAAGCTTAATGTAATTGGAATAGGAAAAATCAATGACATACTTGATGACCAAGATATAACCGAATACTGTACATCTATATGTAGTATATTTGAATTTATAAAAGACATTATAAGATAATATGGCTTTTTATTTTTATATAAAAATATATTTAATTTGAACTTATAAAAATTAAAAAAATGTTTAATAATATAACTATCGGTAAAGTTATAAATAATTTATCGGGGTAAAGTAATTAAAAATATAATATGAATAAGAAGCAATGTATTAAACTAGAATAAGTTTCCTTGAATTATTTGGAAGGGGTGATACAATGACAGATAAAAAAATGCAAATAAGTTTTTTACCCCAGGATATAGAGCTAATAAGAGGTTTTTTACATGGAAAGGATTACTCTAATATAATAAGTTATGATAAGACTTTAGATAGTATATATGTAGATATGTATGAAATAAAAGATTGTGATACACTTTGCTCTGGTATTGCTGATTTAATGATAGGTTTAATAAAAGAAAGAAATCTAAAAGATTACATATGGAAGACTTACACTAATATAAATGAAGAGGATAAAAAAAGTGTATATATAGAAGCTGTAAGTCTATTTGATAAAAAAGAAGATTTTATAAAAGAAACTATATATAGTAAAGTAAGTGAATTTATTATAGAAAATAATGGCTTAAATTTAGAGGGATTCTTAAAATTTAGAATGAAAGATTTTATTAGTTATATTTCTATACTAAGTGATATTGCATTAGAAGAGCATCTTATTAAGAGAGATAAAAAGGAATTTCTAGATTCATTAAAATATTTTATCGATATACAAGAAGAAAAAATGGGGTTATTGCGAATAACAATAATGAAAGATGGTCGTTTTATATTAAGTGATGAAAATGGAAATGAAATTGAAAATCTTAATAATGAAGAAATTATTAGTCTTGCTCTTGAAGAAGATTTAAATAATGAGGATATTCTAATAAGTGCAATAATGACATTATGTCCTAAAAAAATAGAAATACTTGATAATTCAAATAATAAAAAGTCAAAAGATATTATAGAAATTGTTAATTTATTATTTGAAGGAAAGGTAACGGTAATATATAGTAATTAATTATTATATTATATTATGGTTGAATGATAAATATCTATCTGATATAATTAAAATTAATTAAAAATAGTGCAATGAAGAGACTAAGTAGAATAGATTAATTATTTTACAGAGAAGATGAGCCTTGGCTGTGAGCTCGTCGAAAATAATCCTATTTGAAAACTAACTTGGAGCAGAATTTAGTAGCATTTTGCATGTGAAAGTATTCGGTTGACTACCTTATAGTCATCAAGAGGATATATATTTACTATATATCAACTTGGGTGGAACCACGACATATAACTCGTCCCAAATTTTATGGGATGAGTTTTTTTATTGTAATAATATAAATTTTATAGGAGGCATAATTATGATTAAAGTTACATTAAAAGACGGATCAGTAAAAGAATTTGAAAATGAGCTTTCTGTCTTAGAAATTGCAAAATCAATAAGTGAAGGTTTAGCAAGAGCAGTTGTTGCAGCGTCTGTTAATGACGAGGTAGTAGGTCTTGACTATGTGGTTAAAGAAGACTGTACATTAAACTTATTCAAATTTGATGATATAGAAGGAAAAGATGTTTTTAGACATACTTCTGCACATATGTTAGCGCAAGCTATAAAAAGATTGTATCCAGAAGCTAAATTTGCTATAGGACCAAGTATAGAAAATGGTTTCTACTATGATATAGATTTAGAACAAAGATTAACTATGGATGATCTTGCAAAGCTTGAAGCTGAAATGAAGAAAATAGCTAAAGAAGATCAAAAACTTGAAAGATTTGAATTATCAAAAGAAGAAGCTTTAGCTTGGGCAAAAGAAAATGGTGAAATATACAAAGAAGAATTAATAAATGATCTACCAGAAGGTGAAATAATATCATTCTACAAACAAGGTGATTTCACTGATTTATGTAGAGGACCACACTTATTATCTACTAAAAAAGTAAAAGCTGTTAAATTACTTAGTGTAGCAGGTGCTTACTGGCGTGGAGATGAAAAAAATAAAATGCTTCAAAGAATTTATGGTATATCTTTTGAAAAGAATAAAGATTTAGAAGAATACCTACATTTATTAGAAGAAGCTAAGAAAAGAGATCATAGAAAATTAGGTAAAGAATTAGATTTATTTTTTATACCAGAAGAAGGACCTGGATTCCCTCTATTCTTACCAAAAGGTATGGAATTAAAAAATGCTTTATTAAAATATTGGAGAGAAATACATAGACAAGATGGATATGTGGAAATAGAAACTCCTATTATATTAAATAGACACTTATGGGAGACTTCAGGGCACTGGTACCACTATAAAGAAAATATGTACACAGTTCAAATAGATGAACAAGATTTTGCTATAAAACCAATGAACTGTCCAGGCGGTATGTTATTCTATCAAGCAAAACCACATTCTTATAGAGATTTCCCTATGAGAGTTGCTGAACTTGGTAGAGTTCATAGACATGAGTTATCAGGAGCTTTACATGGTCTTATGAGAGTTAGAGCTTTCACTCAAGATGATGCACATATATTCATGTTACCAGAACAAATAAAAGATGAAATAAAAGGTGTTGTAAAACTAATAGACAGTGTATATAAAACATTTGGATTTGAATATCACTTAGAATTATCTACTAGACCAGAAGATTCTATGGGTACTGATGAAGAGTGGGAAACTGCTGAAAATGGTTTAAGAGAAGCTTTAGAAGAATTAAACTTACCTTATGTACTAAATGAAGGTGATGGAGCATTCTATGGACCAAAAATCGACTTCCACTTAAAAGATTGTTTAGGAAGAACATGGCAATGTGGTACTATTCAATTAGATATGCAATTACCTCAAAGGTTTGATATATCATACGTTGGACAAGACGGAGAAAAACATAGACCTGTTATGATACACAGAGTTGCTCTTGGAAGTATAGAAAGATTTATAGGAATATTAATAGAGCAATATGCTGGTAAATTCCCTGTATGGTTAGCTCCAACTCAAGTTAAAATATTACCTATATCAGACAAATACATGGATTATGCAAATGAAGTTAAAAAAGCTTTATTTGATGCAGGTGTAAGAGTTGAAATGGATGATAGAGCAGAAAAGATAGGATTCAAAATAAGAGAAGCACAACTTCAAAAAGTACCTTACATGTTAGTTGTAGGTGAAAAAGAAGCTGCAGAAAACCAAGTTGCTGTAAGATCAAGAGATAAAGGTGAAATGGGAAGTATGAGCTTAAATGATTTTGTATCAATGGTAGTAAAAGAAGACGAAGAAAGAGTTAATATAGTTCAAGAATAATTCATAAAATTATATATGAAAATAACCTAGGATTTAAATCCTAGGTTATTTTTTTAACAAGGCTCTTTTTGGATTAATGACTGTAATTCTTCTAAAGTCATAGTTTCTTTATCATGTAGATAATTAGCGACTATGTGTAAATCATTGATATTTTCTTTCATTAGTTTTAGAGTTTCTTTGTAACAATCTGAAACGATTGCATTAGCTTCTTTCTGTACTTGCTGTGACATAAAAGATTTTGAATTACCTTCTATTGTCATAAATCCTAATTTACTCATACCATATTCGCAAACCATTTGATCTGCAATGTCAGTAACTTTCTTTAAGTCATCTTTAGCGCCAGTAGAAAGGTGGTTGAATATGATTTCTTCTGCAGCTTTTCCAGCCAGTAATATTTTTATTTTGCCTATTAACTCTTCTTTTGTATAAATGTATCTATCTTCATCAGGAAGTTGAAGCACATATCCTAAGGCTTCGCCACGAGGAACAATAGATATTTTCTGTATAGGACAAATATTTATAATATTACTTACTATTGCATGGCCAGCTTCATGGTAAGATACGATTTTCTTTTCTTTTGCTATTAAGACTGAATTTTTTTGTTCTATACCAGCAATTACTCTTTCTAGAGCTTTATCAAAGTGATATGAAGTAATTTCACTGCTATTGTCTCTTACTGCAAATATGGCAGCTTCATTAGCGATGTTTGCTAAATGAGCACCATTAAAACCATGAGTTTTACGAGCTAATAATTTTAAGTCAACTTCTTTATGCAATGGCTTGTTATTTGTATGAACTTTTAAGATTTCATATCTACTATTATAGTTAGGTGAATTAATACGTATATGTCTGTCGAATCGTCCAGGTCTTAATAAAGCTTCATCTAATAAATCTAGTCGATTTGTTGCACCAACTATTATGATATTATCATCTTTATTAAATCCATCCATTTCTACAAGTAGTTGATTTAATGTTTGATCTTTTTCGTTATTGCTTTCTGAGTGTCTTCTAGCGCCTATGGCATCAATTTCATCGATAAATATGATGCTAGGAGCTTCTTTTCTAGCTTTTTCAAAGAGAGTTCGAACTCTTTTAGCCCCTACTCCAACATATTTTTCAACGAACTCAGATCCAGTTACATTAAAGAATGATGAATCTGTTTCTCCAGCAACAGCGGATGCTAGTAGGGTTTTTCCTGTACCAGGAGGACCATAAAATAGTATTCCTTTTGGGATTTTTGCACCCATTTTTATGTATTTGTCGGGAGACTTCATAAAGTCAACTACTTCAAATAGCTCTTCTTTTACTTCATCAAGTCCTGCCACATCTCTAAATGTCGTTTTGGGTTTACTGCTATTATGATCCTCAGTGCAGTTTTCTTTTTCCAGTTTTGTCTGAGCAAATACAGGAACTGGATTGTTAATTTTTTTCAAAAAGTTATTTATAATATTCATTGTTAAGCACCTCTGATGGATATAATTATTACTTACTTTATATTTTCCAAAGTTGTAAAAATTTATTAGGAAAATTAAAAAAATAAACTTTTACATTAAAGAGTATTGTCATAAAAGGCAGCTTAAAAACAGAAAAACTATAATTTTAAAAAATAGAAAATATTTTATAAAAAGTAGTTGACAAATAGCTCGAATGAGCGTATATTATATGGAGTAGCAATTGTGACTACAAAAAATAATTAGTAAAACAAGAAGAAGTCCGTTTCTCGCCTTACGCCACGGGTTAGTAAGGTTAATATAAGTTTAGTTTATGTGTATTCACAAACTAAGTGCAATTTTGACTTATATAGCGGATGATATTCAATCATTCGCTTTTTATTTTATATAAAATAATTTGGAGGTGTCCTACCATTAGTAAAGAATTAACATTGAATGACCAAATAAGAGATAAGGAATTAAGAATTCTATCTGAAACAGGAGAGCAATTAGGTATAATGTCTTCTAAAGAAGCTCTAGCTATAGCGGCTAGTAAGAATTTAGATTTAGTAAAGATTTCACCAAATGCTAAGCCACCTGTTTGTAAAATAATGGACTATGGGAAGTACAAATACGAGCAATCTAGAAAAGAAAAAGAAGCTAGAAAAAATCAAAAGACAATAACAGTTAAAGAAATAAGACTTAGACCAGGTATTGAGGCTAATGATTTAAATACAAAAGCAAATAATGCTATTAAATTCCTTAAAAAAGGAGACAAAGTTAAAGTTGAACTTCGTTTTAGAGGAAGAGAACTAGGACATAAAGATATCGGTAAAGAAGTAATGATTAAATTTATTGATATAGTTAAAGAGTTTGGAGAACCAACAAAGGCCCCTGCATTTGAAGGGAACAGCATGGTTGTAATTATAGATCCAAAAAAATAGATGATTAACTGAGAGGAGGAATTTATCATGCCAAAAATGAAAACTCATAGAGGAGCAGCTAAAAGATTCAAGAAAACTGGAAGCGGAAAATTAAAGAGAGCTAAGGCTTTCAAAAGTCATATATTAACAAAAAAATCACCTAAGACTAAAATGAACTTAAGACAATCTGCTATAGTTAGCAAAGGTGATGCTGAAAGAATAGCACAATTATTACCATACTAAGAAGTAATTGACTAAACTTAAGTAATAGAATCGAAAATAAAAGACAACACACATAAGAATAAAGGAGGTCATGAACATGGCAAGAGTAAAAAAAGCAATGAACGCTCGTAAGAAGCATAAAAAAGTGTTAAAACTTGCAAAAGGATTCAGAGGATCTAGAAGCAAATTATATAGACCAGCAAACAATTTCGTAATGAAAGCATTAAAAAATGCTTATATAGGAAGAAAGTTAAAGAAGAGAGACTTCAGAAAACTTTGGATACAAAGAATAAATGCAGCTGCTAGAATGAATGGAATATCTTATTCAAGATTAATGAATGGATTAAAATTAGCAGGTGTTGAAGTTAACAGAAAAATGTTATCTGAAATGGCAATAAATGATCCACAAGGATTTGCTAAATTAGTAGAAGTTGCTAAAGCTAAATTAGCTTAATAACTTCATATAATAAGAATTAAAGCATCTATAAAAGACAATAGTCGTTTATGGATGCTTTTTTGTATAGATGCTATAAATTACTACAATAATAAGATAAAGAATTAAAAATAATTAACATATAATATCTATATTAATATAGTATAATGTTGTTATTGAAGATTAACTATTTTATAATATTGTATAGCTTAAAATTATATATAAAGGAGGGGTAGACAGAATTGAAAACCATGTTGAAAAAACTGCTTTTAAAAACAAATGCTATGAAGCCGGCGCAAGTAATGGTTATAGGATTTGGAGTAGTTATATTATTTGGTGGACTGATATTAAATTTACCCATAGCTACTAAAGATGGAGAAAGTGTTGGATTTTTAAATGCTTTGTTTACAGCAACTTCTGCTGTATGTGTCACAGGACTAGTTGTAGTAGATACAAGTACTTATTGGAATGAATTTGGCCAATTTGTTATTATAACTTTGATTCAAATTGGTGGGTTAGGGTTCATGACGATGGCTACAATGTTCTCTTTATTAACAGGTAAGAAAATAAATTTAAGAGAAAGATTATTAATACAAGAATCGCTGAATCAAAAGGATTTATCAGGTCTTGTAAAACTTACTAGATACATAATTATGATGACATTTGCCATTGAAGGTATAGGTGCATTATTGTTATCTATGGTATTTATACCTGAATTAGGTTTACTTAAAGGGATATGGTATAGTATATTTCATGCTATATCAGCTTTTTGTAACGCAGGATTTGATTTAATGGGATCTATAACGGGCGAATACTCGTCTTTAATGTCTTTTGTTAGTAATACATTAATAAATTTTGTTATTTGTGGATTAATTATACTTGGAGGAATAGGGTTCCCGGTTTTATTAGATGTAATAAATAATAAAAAATATTCAAAACTAAATGTACATTCAAAATTAGTTATAAACACAAGTGCAATACTTATTATTATAGGTTTTTTATTCATATTTATTGCTGAATTTGATAATGCAGGTAGTTTAGGTGGACTTAGTATGAAGGAAAAATTATTATCCTCATTATTCCAATCAGTTACACTTAGAACGGCAGGATATACTACGATAGATTTAACTTTATTAAAAGAAAGTACACTTTTCCTAATGATAATTTTAATGCTTATAGGTGCATCGCCAGCATCTACAGGTGGAGGTCTTAAGACAACTACTGTTGCCACATTGTTTTTAACAGTAAAATCATTTATTTTAGGAAAAGAAGATATAGAAGTTTATCAAAGAAGAATAAGTAGTACAACTGTTAGAAAGTCATTAGGTATTTTCTTTATAGGGGTATTTATAGCACTATTTGGAACTTTAATACTTTCTATTGTGAATCCAGAATTTACATTACTAGAATGTAGTTTTGAAGTAATATCAGCATTCGCAACAGTAGGCCTAAGTATAGGTGGTACACCTTCGTTAACAGTTCTTGGAAAAATCCTAATAATGATATTAATGTTCTTAGGTAGAGTAGGTTCTCTTACTATTTTCATTGCATTACTTTCTAGAAATAATAGAATAAAATCTAAAATTAGATATGCAGAAGGAAAGATAATCGTAGGATAACAATTATAAGTTTGAAAGGATGAAAAGCAAATGAAACAATATATAGTTATAGGGTGTGGAAGATTTGGTTCATCTCTTGCCACAACCATGAATTTACTAGGTCATCAAGTAATGGCTATAGATAAAAGTGAAGAAATAATTCAAAATTTATCAGATAAAGTTACCCATGTGGCAGCAGTAGATGTTACAGACGAATATGCTTTAAGATCTTTAGGATTAGGAAATTTTGATGTGGCAATAATAGCAATAGGATCTGACATAAGAGCATCTATAATGGCTACTCTTATAGCTAAAGAAATGGGTGTAGAGCAAGTAGTATGTAAGGCTAAGGATGAATTACAAGCAAAAGTTTTATATAAAATAGGCGCAGATAGAGTCGTATTCCCAGAAAGAGATATGGGTATAAGAGTGGCTCATAACTTAGTTTCAGATAATATATTGGATCATATAGAATTAGATCCAGAGTACTCTATAATGGAAATTGTAACACCTAATAAATGGGTTGGTAAAACATTAGTGGAATTAGATTTAAGAGCTAAATATGAAATTACTATTTTAGCAATTAAAAATGGAGATAAAATAAATGTTATTCCTTCACCAGAAGAACAGCTACAAGAAAATAGTATTTTAGTAGTAATAGGTAAAAATAGCAATATAAGCGCTATTGTTACAAAAGACAAAAATTCAAAATAGGAGAACATAAAATGCCTATAAACATAAGTAGTAAAGATAATGAAAAAGTTAAATATACCAAATCATTATTAAAAAGTAAAAATAGACAAAAAGAGTCAAAATATATAATAGAAGGTTATAGAATTTTAACTTTAGCAATAGAATGTAATGCAGACTTAGATTATGTATTTATAAATGAAACTTTTGAAGAAAAAGAAGAGCATAAAAACTTTTTAAATATATTAGAAGATAATAATATAAAAGTGTTTAAAACTACTAATAAAATATTTAAGGAATTAGTAGATACAGAGAATACACAAGGTATTTTGGGTGTAATTAGGTTTAAAGAGAAAAAAATTGAACATAATATTAATCAAGAAGATAAATTTGTGTTAATATTGGATAGAATACAAGACCCAGGTAATATGGGAACAATAATAAGAACAGCAGATGCAGCAGGTGTAGATGCTATAATTGCATTAAAAGGCTGTGTAGATATATATAATCCAAAAGTAATTAGATCAACTATGGGTTCCATTTTTGACATGAATATCATACACTGTACTCAAGAAGAATGTTTACAGGAGTTAAAATCTAATAACTTTAAAATAGTATCTAGTTATCTTAATACTGACAATTACTATCATGAAACAAAATATCATGATAGAACAGCTTTAGTAATAGGTAATGAAGCTAATGGAGTTAATAATGACTTGATAGAAGCATCAGATATATTAGTCAAAATACCTATTTATGGCAATGCTGAATCTTTAAATGCAGCTATATCTTCAGCTATATTAATGTACGAAATTAAAAAATATTTAAGCTAATATGTTGAAAATACAATATTATGTATGTTATAATTGAACAAAAACTATATACAAAAAAGCTATGATAGAGAAAAGTATTATAATTTAACTTAGGAAAGAGAAAAATACATTTGCTGTGAGTATTTACTAAGTATTTATAAGAAGTTCACTCTGGAGCATTAAAGCTGAACAGAAATCAGTAGGCTTTAACGTTGAACGCGTTAAGTTTGTTTGAGTGGTTTATTAATATTTTTATTATATTATTAAACTACTAGGGTGGTACCGCGAATTACAGTCTTTCGTCCCTAGATAGGGATGAAGGGCTTTTTTTATTACTTATTTTTAAATTAAATATCATGAAAGGGTGAAAAAAAGTGAAAGAACAATTAATAAGCTTAAAAGAAAGAGCTTTAAGTGAAATTAAAGTATCTTCTTCAATGGAAGAGTTAGATAGCCTTAGAGTAAAGTACTCTGGGAAAAAAGGTGAACTTACTGCAATATTAAAAGGCATGGGTAAATTATCTGCTGAGGAAAGACCGGAAATAGGGAAAATAGCCAATGAAGTAAGAGAAGCTATAGAAAATGAAATAAACATAAAAAAAGAAGAAATTAAGAAAATAGAGTTAAACAAAAAGTTAGCTGAAGAAGTAATAGATGTTACTATGCCAGGAAAAACTTTTAAAGTTGGAAAAAGACATCCAATAACTCAAATAATAGATGAAGTAACTGAAATATTTATGGGAATAGGATTCTCTGTGGCAGAAGGTCCAGAAGTTGAGACAGTTGAAAATAACTTCGATGCACTAAATGCTCCTAAGAATCATCCATCAAGAGATATGTCAGATACATTCTACTTCAATGATGAATTATTACTTAGAACTCAAACATCTCCAGTTCAAGTTAGAACAATGAAAAATGAAGAATTGCCAATAAGAATAATATCTCCAGGTAGATGTTTTAGAAACGACTCATTAGACGCAACACATTCACCAATGTTCCACCAAATAGAAGGGTTAGTAGTTGGTAAAGATATAACTATGGCTCAATTTAAAGGAACTTTAGAATTATTTGTTAAGAAGTTATTCGGAGAAAATACAAGAACTAAATTTAGACCACATAACTTCCCATTCACTGAGCCAAGTGCAGAAATAGATGTTACTTGTTTCAAATGTGGAGGAGAAGGATGTCCAATGTGTAAAGGTGAAGGTTGGATAGAAATACTTGGTTCAGGTATGGTTCATCCAAACGTACTTAGAAATTGTGGAATAGATCCAGAAGTTTATAGTGGATTTGCTTTCGGTATGGGTGTTGAAAGACTTGCAATGCTTAAATACGAAATAGATGATATAAGACTATTAGTTGAAAATGATATGAGATTTTTAGATCAATTCTAATAAAAGGAGGAAGAAAAAATGTTAGTACCTGTAAAATGGATAAGAGATTACGTTAATATAGATATGGATACAGTTGAATTTGCTGATAAAATGACTATGACTGGAACAAAAGTTGAAACAATAGAATTTTTAGGCAAAGAAATAAGTAATGTTGTAGTAGGTCAAATAAAAGAAATAACACAACATCCAAATGCTGATAAGCTTGTAGTTTGTCAAGTAAATGTGGGTGAAGAAGAGCTTGTACAAATTTGTACGGGAGCTAAAAATGTTTCTGAAGGTGACTATATACCAGTTGCCAAAGTTAACTCTACATTACCTGGAGGAATAAAAATCAAAAAGGGTAAATTAAGAGGAGAAGCATCTCACGGGATGTTATGTGGCGCTGAAGAACTAGGAATAGATGAAAACTTTGTGAATGAAAGAAGTAAAGGTGGAATATATATCTTAAATGATATGGAAAACTTAGTGATAGGGCAAGATATAAAAGAATTCCTAGGATTAAATGATGCAGTAATAGACTTTGAATTAACTGCAAATAGACCAGATTGTAGATCAATGATAGGTATAGCTAGAGAAGCAGCAGTTACTATAGGAGAAAAAATAAACTACCCAGAGATAGAAGTCAAAGCTTGTGATGAAGATATAGACTTTGAAGTAAAAGTTGAAAGTCCAGAGCTTTGCCCAAGATACGGAGCAAGAATAGTAAAAGATGTTAAAATAGGGCCATCACCATACTGGATGCAAAGAAGACTTATAGAAGCTGGTGTTAGACCAATAAATAATATAGTTGATATAACAAACTTCGTAATGTTAGAACAAGGTCAGCCATTACATGCATTTGACTTAAATGAACTTACAACTGGAAAAATAGTTGTAAGAAATGCAGTAGAAGGTGAAAAATTCACTACTTTAGATGAAGTCGAAAGAACTCTAGATAAAGATATGCTTGTTATAACTGATGGAGAAAAACCAGTTGCTATAGCAGGGGTAATGGGTGGTTTAAACTCAGGAATAAAAGATTATACTACAGCGGTATTATTTGAAGGAGCAGCATTCAATGCAGATAGCATAAGAGCTACTTCTAAAAAATTAGGTCTTAGAACAGAAGCATCTGGAAGATATGAAAAAGGTGTTTGTACAGAACTTTCAATAACAGGTGTTGAAAGAGCTTGCCAATTAGTAGAAATGTTAGGTGCTGGTAGAGTTTTAAGAGGAACTGTGGAAGATTATCCAGTTAAACAAGAAGCTCAAACTTTAACTGTTAATCCATCAAGAATAATAAAAAATATAGGAATAGATCTATCATTAGACGGATTTGTAAAAATATTAGAAGACTTAGAATTCAAATGTGATTTAAAATCTGCTGATGAAGTAGTGATAGAAGTTCCAACATTTAGATTAGATATAGAGCAAGAAGCTGATATATATGAAGAAATAGCTAGAATTTATGGATTTGAGAATATACCATCTGAGCAATTAGAAGGAAATGCAACAGCTGGTGTTAAAACTCCACAGCAAAAATTCATGGATAAAATAAAAGATACTGCTACAAGTATAGGGTTATATGAAATATTAACATACTCATTTGTAAGTCCAAAAACTTTAGATAAAATAAAATTACCTGCAGATGATAAGAAAAGAGATTATATTACATTAATTAACCCACTTGGAGAAGACACATCAGTTATGAGAACTACAATGATGCCAAGTATGTTAAATGTATTATATACAAATATATCTCGTAAAGTTGAAAGTGGTTTAGCATTTGAATGTGGTCATACATTTACTCCACAAGAAGGATTACCAATAGAAACTAATCACTTATGTGTAGGTATGTACGGTAAAGATGTAGACTTCTTCGTGTTAAAAGGTGCATTAGAAACAATATTAGATGCTGTAGGATTCCAAAACTACGAAATAATACCGGAAACTAATAATACTACATTCCACCCAGGAAGATGTGCTACAATAAAGTATAATAATATATATATAGGTACTTTCGGAGAGGTTCATCCAGAGGTTATAGATAACTACAACTTGGGACAAAGAGTATATCTTGCTGAATTAGATTTAGATTTAATATTTGAAAACTCAGATAGAACTATAATATACAATCCATTGCCAAAATATCCATCAACTTCTAGAGATATAGCTCTTTTAGTTAAAGATGATGTTATAGTAAAACAAATAGAAGATATAATAAAATCTAATGGAGAAGATATATTAGAGAGTTATAAATTATTCGATGTATATAAAGGTTCACAAATAGCTGACGGATATAAATCAATAGCATACTCTATAATATATAGAAGTAAAGATAAAACTCTAACAGATGAGGATGTAAATAAAGTACACCATAATATAATAAGAGAGTTAGAAGAAAAGCTAGATGCTAAATTAAGATCAAACTAACTCATCTTTGATAGGGGGATTAGTGAGATGAATAAGGTAGTTGTGAGGATTTTGGGTTCTGAATATAATATTGTTGGTAAAAATCCAGAACAGATGAAAAATGTAGCAAGGTACGTAGATGGAGAAATGAATAAGATTAAAGAAGGCAATCCAAAACTAAGTTCACTTGCTACAACTATAGTTGCATGTTTAAATATTGCTAATGAGTTATTTGATTGTTGCCATGAAAATGAAGAACTACACAATGAGGTTGAATCATTAAAAGAAGGAATGAGTAGACCGAATGAAGAAGTTCAAGGAGAAGTTCAAAAGGTTATTAACGAATTAGAGCAAAAAGATCTAGAGATAATAGACAAAGATTATCGAATAGAAGAACTTGATGAACAAATGAAAAAACAAAATGAAAAAATAGAAAATCTAAGCAAATCTACTGAAGAAATGAAGTTAGAACTAGAAAAATATATAGCTGAAATTAAAAGTTTAAAAGAAGAAGCTGAAGAAGCTAAACAAAGAGCGAAAGCAGCAGAAAGTATAGCATCACAGTGGCAAAATAAAGCTTATGATTTTCAGTTAAAATATGCAGAACTAGAAAATCAGTTGAAAAATAGAAAAAGTACTCTATAAAGAAAATAATGGGGGTGTTTCAAAGGATTATAAACTTTTGAAACACCCTTTTGACTTAAGAGCGGAGGTATAATATGAAAGAAGTTGAACTATTAGCCCCAGTTGGCTCTTTTGAATCATTGAAGGCAGCTGTACAAAATGGAGCTAATGCAGTTTACCTTGGAGGTAAAGATTTTAGTGCAAGAGCATCTGCCAATAATTTTGATAGAGAAGAGTTAAAAGAAGCTGTAAGATACGCACATATTAGGGGCGTAAGAGTTTTTGTTACAACAAATACTCTTATAAAGCAAAGTGAATTAGAAGGTTTTATCGAGTATGTAAAGTTTTTATATGATATAAATATTGATGCATTAATATTACAAGACATAGGTGCAGCAATGACAATAAAAAAACTACTTCCAGATTTTGAGTTACATGCTAGTACACAAATGGTTGCACATTCTTTAGAAGATGTAAAGTACTTGGAAGGGATAGGTTTTGATAGAGTAGTACTTGCTAGAGAATTAAATGTGGAAGAAATTAAACATATTTGTGACAATACTAATGTTGATATAGAGGTATTCGTTCATGGAGCACTATGTGTTTGTTATTCTGGTCAATGCTTAATGAGTAGTATGATAGGAAACAGGTCAGGAAACAGAGGAAGATGTGCTCAACCTTGTAGACAAAGATATACAATGATTGATATTAATACAGGAGAAGAAGTAGCTTCTGATGGAGATTATTTGCTTAGTACAAGGGACTTAAATGCTATAGAAGAAATAAACCAAATCATTGATGCTGGGGTTCATTCTCTTAAAATCGAAGGAAGGATGAAAAAGCCTGAGTATGTAGCAACTGTAATAGGTAGCTACAGAGATGCCGTTGATGATTATTTAAGAACTAAAAAAGTTAATGTATCTCATGATATAATGACTGATTTATATACTATTTTTAATAGAAAATTCACAAAGGGTCTTTTACTTGGAGAAGTAGGGGAAGATGTAATGAACTCTCAAGTACCAAATAACCAAGGGTTATATATAGGAAAAGTATTAGACTATAATAAAAAAGCAAAAAGATTGAAAATAGTATTGGAAGAGAACCTAAAAAAAGGCGATGGAATAAACTTAGGTGGCGGAGTTATTGGAAGAATCATAAAAGGTAAGGAAATCACTGATATTGGATACAAAGGCGAGATTATAGAAATAGATTTTATTGGTGAAGCTAGAAGAAATCAAATGATATTCAAAACTTCCGATACTCAATTAATGGATAAAGTACAAAGTACATTTAAACAAGACAAAGAACTGGCAAAAAGTTTTATTGATGGAGAAATAAGTTTAAGATTAGGACAAAATCCTATAATTAAATTTAAAGATTTAAATGGTAACGAAGCTGAAGTTGTTGGCGACTTTGTTATAGAAAAAGCTTTAAAAGTACCAATGAGTAAAGAAAAAATAGAAACACAATTGAAAAAACTAGGAAATACTCCTTACGAATTAAGAAATCTGAAGATAGATTTAGATGAAGGGATAAGTTTACCAATTAGTGTAATTAATCAAATTAGAAGAGAATGTATTGATAATCTAAGTGAAAAAAGAATAGATATTAAAGATAGAAAATATAAAAATGAAAAAATAAGTTATAACCCACAAAAAGCTATTAGGCCGAAAGATAAAAAGATTAGAGTCAAAGTTAAAAACTTAGATCAATTGAGAGAAGTGGTAAACTTTGAAATAGATGCTATTTATTATGAAGATGCATCAACTATTGAAGGTGCCATAGAAATAGGAAAAGAAAATAATAAAAAAGTAATTTACTCAGCACCTAGGATTATTAGAAATAAAGA
>OKWN01000394.1_pt1 | contig 21266 bp, 19 predicted proteins | sample 1607151 | NCBI WGS metagenome assembly OKWN01 (sample SAMN07501046, study PRJEB24779) | human gut metagenome | isolation source: stool | host: human infant | place: USA: Pittsburgh, PA | reverse complement strand
CATGAAATGTGTAAAGATGAAGCTAGACATGGTAAAGCATTCTTAGGATTATTAGAAAGACACTTTGGAAAACAAGCTTAATTATAAAAATCTAACAACATAAAAAAATAGAGAGTTATTATTTAATAACTCTCTATTTTTTTATGACTCTAACCATTTAAAATGTGCAATGGATGTATCTTAGCAAAGTTTTGTACTGAAAGGATTTTACATTTTATCTATTATGTTTATCTTAATTTATAAAAAACATGCAGAGAAATGAAATATGTGGTAAAATATGTAGTAAAAATATAAGGAAATAAACTATTATTAATTGGCAAGAGGGGAATAAAATGTTATCAATATACAATAAGGTTAGTGATTATATTGTTGTACTAAATTATGAGGGGAAAATAATTTTTTGCAACGAAAGTTTTTTAAAACGATTAAATTACAACAAGGAAGATCTATTAAATTTACATATATTTGAAGTCATAAAAAATGAAGAAAATAGTGTTGAAAATCAATTAATAGAATCAGAAGAAACAAATAGAAACATAGACTTTTATTCAAAATCAAATGAACTTGTCAAAATTAATTCAAACATTAGTATAGAAAATTTAAATAATGAGAGAAGTATTATTATCATAGGAAAAGAAGTAGATGAAAAACCATATACTATGGAAATGCTAGAGGATCTTTTAGATAATATTAGTATTTCCACATTTGTTATAAATGAAGAGGGAAGGTATCTATACGTTAATAAAGCCTTTGCAAATATATTAAATTTAGAAAGAGACGATATTATAGGGAGTTATAATTATAATTATTGGGATGATGAGGTTTATAAAGAGTTTGAGTTAAATAACAGGGATGTAATTGAGAATAAAAATCCTAAAATATTTAATGAAAAATTAGTTATTAATAATGATATTCAGTGGTATAAAAGTTACAAATCTCCAATATATGATGAAAATAATAAAACTAAATATATAGTTGCAACAACTGAAAATATTAATTTATCAAAAACAATATCAGAAGAGTTATATAAAAATTTTAACAGAACAATAATTAAAAGTGATTATAATGATATTGAATACTATGATGTGGATTTAAGTAAAATACTTAGTAATATAGGAGAACGTATTCTTGATTATACAAATGCAGATGGTTTATCCATATTGATGTATGATAAGAATAGAGAAGGTTTAACACCATTTATAAAACTAAAAAATTCAAATAAATATTTTGAAAATATAAGATTTATACCAAGTACAATAGCTCAAATATACTCAGATAAAAATAAAAAATATTTTAATAATGTGTATCCCAAAATAAGTAATGAACCAATTTCTAAACAAATCTATATGGATGAATTAGATTATTTAGGTAACTATATCGTAGAGTTAAGTGATGAGTTTATTGGAATTATAAGCTTAAACTATAGCAATGGCAATTCTCCTAAATTCAATAGTGATGAGTATATGAAACATATATGTACTAAAATAGCTATGATAATTAAAAATGTTAGGCTTTCAAACCAAGTACTTGTGGAAAATAGAAAGCGTAAATATACTGAAAAAGAATTGGAGCAATATTTAAATGTTTGTGTTGACTTGGTATCCATTGTGGGAATAGATGGCTATTTAAAAAGACTAAGTCCAAATTGGCATAATGTTTTGGGGTGGAGTGAAGAAGAATTGCTGTCAATGTCAATGAAAGAAATTGTTCATCCTGAAGAAGTGGAGAGATTTAGGAAATTAAGGAAGGATAAATTAATAGATATAGATGGTAAAATAGATAGAAAAATTGTTCGATTTAAACATAAAAAAGGGCACTACGTTTATCTTGAATGGAGTAGTATGTATATTTCTAAGCAAGGAATATATGTTACAGCAGCAAGAGACATTACAGGAGAGTTGGAAATAGAAAAAGAAAAAAGAAGGTTAGAAGAAGCCGTTCAGCTAGAACTTGTAAAAAATGAATTCTTTTCAAATATATCTCATGAATTTAGAACGCCTATAAATATACTGATAGGCACTATGCAACTTATCAATAAAAATATTGAACAAAATAATATAGATCTAGAAAATTTAAAAAAATACACTAATTATATAAAACAAAACTCCTATAGATTATTAAGATTAGTAAATAATTTAATAGACATAAGTAAAATGGATATAGGGGCATATGAACTTAGAGCATCTAATCAAAATATTATCAATATTATTGAAGATATAACCCTCTCAGTGGCAGATTACACAAAAAATAATAAAATAAATCTTATATTTGATACCAATGTTGAAGAATTAATTACCTATTGTGATCCAGATAAAATAGAAAGAATTATGTTAAACCTTTTATCAAATGCAATAAAATATACACCAGAGGGTGGAAATATAGAGGTTGATATCAACGCAACAGAAAAGGAAATAATAGTTTCAGTAAATGACAGCGGTGTAGGTATTCCAAGCGACAAACTTAATCTTATATTTGATAGATTTGGACAAGTAGATGAATCATTTAACAGAAAATGTGAAGGTAGTGGTATAGGCTTATCTATAGTGAGAAACTTGGTAGAAATGCATGGTGGAAACGTGTATGTAAAAAGTGCGATTAATGAAGGATCTCAGTTTATCTTTACTATTCCTATTAAGTTAAAAGAAGAAGATAATAAGAATTATGATTATGATTACGATAGAAAATGTAAGCATGTGGAAAGATGTGACATAGAATTTTCAGATATATATAGTGTATAAACTTAATATAAGGGCATATCATTTTTTTGATATGCCCTTATATTTTATGGAAAATATATAGAATTAAAAAGTTAATTGGATGTAAAATATATATACTTCTACTATATATTTGAACAAAAACTTTGTTAATAAAATATTTATTCTGTAAAAATATAGAAATATTTAGGGAAGGTATGATATAATAGGTTACAAAATGGTAACAAAAATTACAAAATAGTTACAGAGTGGGGTGATGTTTGGAATATGATTATTAACAAAAATACAAAAACTATTTCAAAAGGAATGGCTATAGGTATGTTAGCAACCAGTGTTATACCAACTATAGCTATGAATGAAAATGTGGAGGCTAGTAGCAAATCTGTGCTAGTTACAGCAAATAGAGTCAATGTAAGAAGTGGATCTAGTACAAGGTATTCATTAGTTGGAAAAGTTAAGAAAGGAATGAAACTTAAATATATATCTACTTGTAGTAATGGATGGTATAAAATAAAATACAATGGAAAGACAAGATATATTACTGATAAATATACTAAAATTTCAGGTTCAACAAGTACCGCAGATTCAATAAAGAAAGTTGGTAAGGTTACAGTTTCAGCACTAAATGTAAGATCAGGTGCTTCAACTGAATATAGCATTAAGAAAACAATTAAAAAAAATAGTGTTGTTGGGGTAATTTCATCAAGTAAAAATGGATGGTCTAAGGTAAAATTATCTAGTTCAACTACAGGATATGTATACACAGATTATTTAAAAGTATACTCAGGTGATTCAAGTGATATAAAAGTAAGTTATAAATCATCATCATCTTCTTCTAAACCAACAACGAATTCTAAGTTGAATAAAGTAATATCTACTGTTAAAGCACAAGTAGGTAAACCTTATGTTTATGGTGCAGCAGGACCTAATTCTTTTGACTGCTCAGGTCTTACATACTATTCTTATAAAAAAGCAGGAATTTACTTAAATAGAACTTCTAGAGATCAAGCTAAAAATGGAAAATATGTAAGTAAAAGTAATTTAAAAGCAGGTGACTTAGTATTCTTTAATAGCGGAACAAATTCTATTAAACATGTTGGAATGTATGTTGGAAATGGCAAATTTATTCACTCACCAAGTCCTGGAAAAGGTGTAAGATATGAAAGTATGTCAACATCTTATTATGTTAAAGGTTATGTTACAGCAAGAAGAATAATATATTAGAAATAAAAAGTTAGAACTATGATACAACTAGTCTATTTACTAAAAACCACTTCATTATGAGGTGGTTTCTTTATTTATGAGAAAAATGCACGATAATGTATCGTATAAAAAATAAAAAAAATAACAAAATGTTCGTAAAAAAACTTGTAAAAAAATGGATTAGCATATATAATTAAACTGAAAAGACGAACAATAATTTTAAAATAAACATTTTAGTTATGATAATGGGAGAATTTTTATGAACAAAAAAGTTATTTATCAGTTAGATGGGAGACCGAAATTAACAGAAGCAATACCACTAGGATTGCAACATGTATTAGCGATGTTTGTGGGGAATGTTACACCACTTATAATAATTTCAAACGTATTAAATCTAGATCCACAAATTAAAGCATCATTAATACAATGTGCCATGTTTGTATCAGGGTTAGTTACATTAATACAATGTTATCCTTTAGGACCAGTAGGAGCAAAGTTACCTATAGTAATGGGAACTAGTTTTGGTTTTGTGCCAGCAGCTACAGCAATTGGTGTAAAATATGGTATGTCTGGAATACTTGGGGCTTGTTTAATAGGAGCTATATTCCAAGTGTTAGTTGGAGGACTTGTACTTAAGCGTATAAGAAAGTATTTCCCACCAGTAGTTACAGGAATAGTAGTTTTAACTATGGGAATTGCACTTTTACCAACGGGAGTTAATTATTTTGCTGGAGGAGTTGGAGCAGCTGATTTTGCTTCACCATCAAATTTATTATTAGGAACAATCGTACTTATAACTGTTATATTTTTTAAACAGTATACTAAAGGAATGCTTAGTATATCATCAGTACTTATTGGATTAATTGTAGGATACATAGTTGCCATACCTATGGGAAAAATAGATTTTTCTTCCTTATCTCAGGCGGCACTTTTATCAGTACCAGTACCATTTCAACTTGGATTTGAGTTTCATATGGATGCAATAATAGCAATGATATTTGTATATATGGTTTCAACGGTAGAAACTATAGGAGATACAACAGCTATAGCAAGCTCTGGACTAGGACGTGAAGCTAGTGAAAAAGAAATAGTTGGGGCAGTTTTAGCAGATGGTATAGGAAGCTTAGTTGGTGCCATATTTAGTGTATTACCAAATACATCTTTTGGCCAAAATGTCGGGATAGTAGCTATGACAAAAATAGTTAATAGATTTGTTATTGCAACAGGGGCATTCATACTAATAATAGCAGGAATATTCCCAAAAGTAGGTGCACTTATATCTTTAATGCCAGCTAGTGTACTTGGTGGAGCTTCAATTGTAATGTTTTCTATGATAGTAGTAAGTGGTATAAAACTTATTACAACTGATAAATTAAGTGAGAGAAATGCTATGATAGTTGCAGTATCATTAGGATTGGGATTAGGGGTCGCTTATGTTCCAGGATTTTTCGATGCTTTTCCAGAATCTATTCAATTAATATTTGGAGAATCTAAAACAGTACTTCCAGCAATATTAGCTGTAGTACTTAATATAGTTTTACCTAAAGAAGAAATATGTGAAGATAAAGCGCTTACTGCATAAAATTCACTAAATCTCAGAGAATTATGTTGTTTAATTTAAAATAGATAAAAAAGATGTATAAGAATTTTCTTATACATCTTTTTTTTTGTTTTAATAATAATATACTGGAATATACGAACATTATTATGATAAAATAATAAAATGTTTAGAAAAAAATAACTAATTATGGTATAATATACAAGGTTAAATTATAATGACAAAATATATTTTATGGGAGGAAGTATTATGTTTACACTAATGGAATTAGTGCAACCCACATCACTTGAAGAAGCTTATGAAATTCTTACAAAAAGAAAAAACAATATAGTTATAGGGGGAAGTGCTTTCCTTAGAATGGGAAAAAAGAGAATAGGAACTGGAATAGATTTATCTGCCTTAAATTTAAATCTTATAGAAGAAAGTTCAGATTATATAGAAATAGGTTCCATGACAACACTTAGAGATTTGGAAGTTAGTCCTATATTAAATAAATACTTTGATGGGGTTTTACCAAAATCAGTTAGGGATATAATAGGTGTTCAATTTAGAAATGTAGTTACTGTTGGAGGAAGTGTATTCTCTAGATATGGTTTTTCTGACTTAATAGTAGGTTTACTTGCCCTAGAAACGGAAGTAGAGCTATATAAAGGTGGAAGAATGTTATTGGAAGAATTCTTAAATAAAGATTATGAGAAAGATATACTAGTTAAACTATACATAAAGAAAAACAATGTAAATGCTGTATATAAATGTATGAGAAATTCAAGAAGTGATTATCCAATATTAAACATGTCAGTATCTAAGACTGATAATAACTTTAAAATATGCGTAGGTGCTAGACCTCAAAGAGCAACTGTGGCTTATAAAGCAAGCGAGTTTTTATCAAATAATGAATTAAATGAAGAAAATATAGTAAAAGCAAGTGAAATAGCCTCAGAAGAATTAGTATTTGGTTCAAATATGAGAGCTAGCAAAGAATACAGAAAAGCTGTATGTAAATCATTAGTTAAAAATGCTTTAATGGAGGTATCATCATGTTAATCACAATGAATATAAATGGAAAAAAAGTTGATATAGATGTGACAGCTGACGAATATTTAGTAGATACTCTAAGAAGAGTTGGAAATCTAAGTGTAAAAAGAGGTTGTGACACAGGTTGTTGTGGGCTATGCAGTATATGGATAGATGGAAAGCCAACATTATCATGTTCAACTTTATCTGTAAGAGCTAACAAGAAAAACATTACAACAATAGAAGGTTTACAAGAAGAGGCAAGTGAATTTGCAGAGATACTTGTAAAAGAAGGTGCAGAACAATGTGGTTTTTGTTCACCAGGATTTATAATGACAGTAATCGCAATGAAAAAAGAATTAGAAAATCCAACGGAAGAAGAAATAAAACATTATTTAACTGGAAACCTATGTAGATGTACAGGATATATGGGGCAACTTAGAGCAATAAAGACATATATGGGGGTAAAGTAAGATGAATATAGTAGGTAAAGGCATAGCAAAAATAGATGGAATGTCAATAGCTACTGGTAAGCCAGTATATACAGATGATTTAGCAGCTAAGGAAGCTTTAGTAGTTAAAATACTAAGAAGTCCGTATCCTTATGCAATAATAGAAGAAATAGATACAAAAAGAGCAATGATGGTACCAGGAGTGGAATGTGTTTTAACATACAAAGACGTACCACAAAATAAATTTACACTTGCAGGACAATCATTCCCAGAACCATCTCCTTACGACAGATTAATACTTGATAAAACAGTAAGATATGTGGGAGATGAAGTAGCTATAATAGCAGCAAAAGACGAAAAAACTGCAATAAAAGCTATGAAAATGATAAAAGTTAAGTACAATGTATTAACTCCAGTAATGGATATGGAAAAAGCTATAGACAATGAAAGTATAGTACATACAGAAGACTTACATTGTAACTTTGATATAGGAATGGAAAGAGAAAGAAATATAGCTTCTAAACATTTATATGAAAAAGGGAATATAGAAGAAGAATTATCAAAATGTGACATAGTTGTGGAAGATACATATTACACACAAGCGCAATCTCACGGAATGATGGAAACTTATAGAGCTTATAACTACTTAGATCATATGGGAAGATTAGTTGTAGTAAGTTCTACACAAATACCTTTCCATGTAAGAAGACACTTAAGTAGAGCGCTAGACATACCATCAAGCAAAGTAAGAGTTATAAAGCCAAGAATAGGTGGAGGTTTTGGTGGAAAGCAAACTGCCTGTGTGGAAATATTCTCAGGATTAGTTACTTTAAAAACTGGAAAACCAGCTAAAATAATATACGACAGAAAAGAAACTTTCACAAGTACGACATCTAGGCATGCAATGAAATTAAATGTAAGAGTTGGAGCAGACAAAGACGGAACTATAAAAGTTATAGATATAGATGCTCTATCTGATACAGGGGCATATGGTGAACATGCTTCAACTACATTTGGGCTAGTTGGAGAAAAAACTATGCCTATGTATGGAAAGCTAAAAGCTGCAAGATTTAAAGGAAATGTAGTTTATACTAATAAAACACCGGCAGGAGCATTTAGAGGATACGGAGCTACTCAAGGATGTTTTGCTGTGGAGGCTACTATAAATAAAGTTGCAGCTAAATTAAACATGGACCCAGTTGAAGTTAGACTTAAAAATATAATAAAAGAAGGTGAAATATCTCCAGCTTATGATAAGCTCTTAAAAAGTGTTGCCTTAGATAGATGTATTCAAAAAGGTAAGGAATTAATAAAATGGGATGAAAAATATCCTGTTAGAGAAATCTCACCTACAAAAGTAAGAAGTGTGGGAATGGCGCTTACTATGCAAGGTTCTGGAATAGCAGGAATAGATACTGCATCTATAGAAATAAAATTAAATGATGATGGTAACTACACATTACTTACTGGCTCTACAGATATGGGGACAGGAAGTGATACTATACTTGCCCAAATGTGTGCAGAAGTTCTAGAAACTACAATGGATAAAATCGTAGTAAACTCAGCAGATACAGATTCTTCACCATATGACCCAGGTTCTTATGCATCAAGTACTACTTATGTTACAGGAATGGCTGTAGTAAAAGCTGCAACTGAACTTAAAAATAAGATAATAAGCCTTGGAGCAGAAAGACTTGGGCTTGATAAAGAAGATGTGGAGTTTTATGGAAACTGTGTTAAATCTGAAGATGGAGAGAAATCAATATCAATATTTGACTTGGCAGTAGATGTAACTATGGGACCTAACAAAAACCAATTAATAGGATATGCAACTCATGGAAGTTCAGTTTCACCTCCACCATTTATAGCAGGATTTGTGGAAACTGAAATAGACAAAGAAACAGGAAAAGTTGATATAGTAGACTACGTGGCAGTAGTTGACTGTGGTACTGTTATAAATAAAAACTTAGCAAAAATACAAGTAGAAGGTGGAATAGTTCAAGGTATAGGTTTGGCACTTTATGAAGATGTTGTTTATACTGAAAAAGGCGAGCTAGCATCTAACACATTTATGCAATATAAAATACCAACTAGAAAAGATGTAGGTAATATAATTGTTGATTTTGAAGAAAGTTACGAGCCAACAGGACCATTTGGTGCAAAATCTGTAGGTGAGGTTGTTGTTAATACACCATCTCCAGCTATAGAAAATGCTATCTACAATGGACTTGGAATAAACTTAAATACTTTACCTATGACACCAGAAAAAGTATTTATGGCTATGATGGAAAAGTAATGGACTTGATTAAATCTTTTAATATAAAAAATAAAGATATAATTACAATAGTGGGAGCGGGGGGAAAAACATCTTTGATGTTCTCTGCTTCCTCTTTGCTTAGAAAAAACTATAAGGTGTTAGTCACAACAACAACAAATATTTATGTGCCAGATGAGAAGTTTTATGATGAGATAATTATGCTAAGTAAAATAGAAGATGATAATTATAAAAACACAATAGAAAAAAGTAAAAAAGGAGTATACGTAATAGGAAGTCACATAGAAGGTAAATTGGGGCAAAATAAGCCTAAGATAAAAGGTTTAAATTCTCAAACATTAGACAAAATAGCACCTTATTTTGACATAGTGCTAATCGAAGGTGATGGCTCAAAGGAAAAACCTCTTAAAGGATGGCGGGATGATGAGCCTGTTGTTTATGATAAAAGTACTAAAATTATAGGAGTAGTGGATATTAGCTCCGTAGGATTAGAAATTAATGAAAATAATATTCATAGATTAGATAAATTCTTAAATATTATAAATGATAAAGAATCACAAAAAGTAAAATTAGAATATCTTAAAAATCTTGTTTTAAATGAAAATGGACTTTTTAAGGTTTCAAAAGGAGAACAGGTTTTATTTATCAATAAGGTTGAAAGCAGTAATAATAAGAAAGATGCTGTTTTGCTTATAAAAAAAATAAAAAATGAAAACCCTTCATATATTGACAGATTTGTATATGGAAGTTTATTGAAAAATGAATTTTCAAGTTAAAATATATAAAAACATTGTACAAATATAGAAAAATTGTTCGAATATATAGTAGTATAATATTAGAAGGTTATGAGTTATTATCTGTATGATTATTGTGATGAAAATATATTTCTAGAAATAATAAGAATAATATAGATAATCCAAATTTAAATGATAATTTATGGAGAATTATAAAATGAAAAATGAACTAACTAATAATAGTATAGCTACTAAAAAATTGAATAGTTCAAAAAATTATAATAAAGACAAAAATACGTATTTTATATATTATATTGCAGGAGTAATAGTGTTGGGTGTGTTTTTAAATTTAGCAGTAAATATAAAAAGCACAGATGAGTATTATGAAAAGTACTATGTACTAGAAGATTATATAAGCAATTATGAAGAGGAAGATAGTGATTCAGATGATTACGAAGAAATAGATGATGATGAAGACACAGGAAGCAGTGAAGAAATTGATGAAAGTTTAAATGAAGAAGATAATTCTGACACTGACATAAATGAAGAATATTAAAGTATTTTTAACGAATTAATAAAAGGATGATAAAATTGATTTCAGCAATAATTATGGCCTCTGGATTTTCAAATCGCATGGGTCAAAACAAACTCCTTATGAAGTATAATGATAAATTTTTAATTGAGCATACATTAAATATTGTGTCACAGTGTAATTTTAAGAAGAAAATATTAGTTACTCAATATGAGGAAATAAAAGAACTTGGAGAAAAATTAAATTACAATGTAGTAATCAATAACTCTCCAAACAAGGGGCAAAGTGAATCCATAAAATTAGGAGTGAAAAACTCACCTAAATGTGATGGATATATGTTTTTTGTTGGGGATCAACCTCTTTTAAATAAAGATGACATAGAAAAGTTAGTAAAGATTTTTAAAGACGATAGAAACTATATAGTCATACCAAAATATAAAGATAAATGTGGAAATCCAGTTATATATCCAACAATATATAAAGAACAGATTTTAAAACTAGAAGGAGATAAAGGTGGTAAAAGTATCATAAAATCTTCTGATAAAATAAAATATGTTGATGTTAGCGAAAATACTCTATTTGATATAGATAATATAGATGATTTTAATAATCTTTTTGAAAGAAAGGCAGAAAATGAAAGAAGATATAGTAGTAATTAGGGGTGGTGGAGATATAGCCACTGGAACAATCCACAAACTTCATAGATGTGGATTTAAAGTAGTAATATTGGAAATAGAAAAACCATCTGCCATAAGAAGAACGGTATGCTTTAGTGAAGCTATATACGAAGGTAAAATTATGGTTGAAGGTGTAATATGTGAAAAAGCAAATAATTTGGATGAGGTATACTCCATATTAGATAAAAAAAATATTCCTGTAATAATAGATCCATTTGGAAAATTCATTGAAATATTAAACCCTTTTGTAGTTGTAGATGCTATATTGGCAAAAAAAAACCTGGGGACAACAAAAGACATGGCACCAATAACTATAGGTTTAGGACCTGGATTTTGTGCAGGAGAAGATGTGGATATTGTAATAGAAACTATGAGAGGTCATAATTTAGGCAGAATAATAGAAAAAGGTTATGCTATGGCAAACACAGGTATTCCGGGAGCTGTAAATGGCGTAAGTAAAGATAGGGTTATATATTCGACCATGAGTGGAACTATTTCAAATGTGAAAGAAATTGGTGACATAGTAAAAAAGGGAGAAGTTATAGCTACAATAAGTATTGATGAAAATATAATTGAAGTAAAAGCGACTATAGGCGGAGTTTTACGAGGTATAATCAAAGATAAAAGCAAAATAAAAGAAAGGCTAAAAATAGCTGATATTGATCCACGTATTGAAGAAGTGGAAAATTCTTATACTATATCTGATAAGGCTAGAACGATAGCTGGTGGAGTTTTGGAAGCTGTGTTGTATATGAAACAAAGGTTGGTATATAGAGGTTAGATTTGTTAAAAAGAGCTACTAAGTTAGCTCTTTTTATATTGTCTATAATGGAAACTTGTGGTTAGTAAGAGTTAATCTATTAGTAACTACAATTAATGCTTGTGATAAAATGAAAAGAGACATTTTAGGATTTATTGATATATACACATTATGTAACAGTACTAGTAAAATAATTCATACAAATAGAACTATGTAAATTTTTATTAGATATGTAGACTGTACCAGCGAGTATGATTAAAGAAGGATGAGCTAATGTAACTAGAAGTGTTAAAGGTATTGAAGTATATTTTCTACACAATAAAAACATAAAAATATTTGATGCCTTTAAATATGCAAATAAATAATAAATATATAATAAGGAGTGTGAGATTTATGAGAGATATGATTATATACAAAACAGAAAAAGAAGCAAATGAAATACTAGATAATCTTAAAGGAAATACATGCTTAATTGACTATGATAGTGATGCATATGTAAGATTTGATCTTGAAGATTGAGAAGAAAAAATTTCATTTGGTAAAAGAGAAGGTTTAGCTATTTATTTGGATTGAGTGAATTTCTCTGAAAATATATATAAAGAATGTGATTCTAATTATGTTATTTCTGAAATATTTAGATTAACAGGATGTAATGATGATATTATAAGATTTTGTGAAGGTGGTACAGAAATAGCTATATATTTTTATGATAAATCTTTTGATGATATGAAAAGAAATATTTTGAAATGTGGATGAGGAGCTATTGAATAAATTAGCACAGATGACAGAAGGATTTGTAGGAGAGGAAATAGGGCATATTGTAGTTAGTGGATTGTTCGAAGCATTTTATGAAGATAGAGGACTTACTTCTTATGATTTGGAAAAATCAATACAAAGTACAGTACCTTTATCAGTTACCAAATCGGAGCAGATAAGAGGCATACGTGCTTGGGCATCTACTAGAGCAGTGGTAGCAACATTTAGAAACAACAGAAAAGAATACAACAATTTTACAGAAGAAAGCTCAGATATAATTGCATCTAGAGGTGGAAGTAAGATTGATGAAATGAATATAAATATTGAGTATTATAAAAATATGAAAAATTCTGGAGTTGATTATGATTCAAGAGTTGGTTATAGATTTACAGTAGATTTAAAAATACAAAAAATTAAAGCGGAAAGTGTAGAAGGTACTAATTAAAGTTAAAATAAAAAAGATACTCGTGCAGTTATAATATTAAAACGACACGAGTATTTTTGAGCAATGGAGTTGCCTTAAGTGTTAGCAAAGTGATTCGTCAACACGTTGATCAAATGTATCTCGTTGTAGATATGAGTGAAGCGAATTTTTCTATAAAGAAATGTCACTTAAAAGCTTAACTGGAATTTGAACTTGTGTAACATACTCATCTTCTAGAGCGGTCTCATAAACATCTATCTTATAAATTTCTATGGGATCACCTAAAACAGTATATTTATTAATATCTATAAACTTATAAAGCATGTCAAAAACTTGTTCATACTGATTATAATCACCTTTATAAGTATATGTAACATAGTATCCTTCATCTAAAACAAAGTTATAATCAGAAGCATCATCGTCTACTAAGCAAAATGTATGTTTATAATAATTATAAATTCCGTTGGAAATACTTTTAGAATCAAAAACAGCTCCAAAGTTGCTATTACCTAAAATATAAAACTTGTCTTCGAATTTGTCGCTTAATTTTTGGATTAAGTAATCGTTATTTTCAGCAAAAGATTCATTAGAATCAACTGTAAGTGTTTTTCTTTTGTTCATATATAAAAGTTCAATTCTATTAAAAGTAGTATGTTCTATGCATTTATCTATTGAACATAGCCTTTTTTTCAAAGATTCCTTATGGGAATTTAAGTCTTCTACTTTTTTTTCTATTAATTCAATTTCTTCAAGAAGCATTTTTCTAGTAGTGCTAATATTTCTATTTTCAATATATTCCTTAATTCTTTGCATGGAGAAGTCTAGAGTTCTAAGCTCACGAATAAGATTTAAATTGCATATATCTTTAATTGTGTACATTCTATAGGAGTTAGTATCTCTAGTAGGATTCAAAAGTCCTAGTTTTTCATAGTATTTTATAGAATCTCTACCTAATTTATATATTTTTGAAAGTTCACCTGTTTTATAATATTTTCTTTTCAAAAAATCACCTCAAAATAATTTTAAAAAATTTATTGACATGTGTATTATACCACAGTTTATAGTTTTTATGGTGGAAGGAGATGAATAATATGGAAAATGCAACATGTTTAAAAACACAATTTAAGAAATATGTAATACCTTCAGTAGCAGCCATGTGGGTGTTTTCGCTATATTCAATGGTAGACGGGATATTTGTAAGTAAAGGGGTAGGTAGTGATGCTCTGGCAGCTGTAAACATATCTACACCATACATAAATATGTTATTTGCAATATCTATTTTATTTGCAACAGGGGCAAGTACTGTAGTTGCAATTAAGCTGGGAAGTTCAGAAAATAAAAAGGCAAATGAATACTTCACATTGAACTTAGTTGTAATAGTAATTTTATCAGCAATTATAATGTTAGTTAGCTTATTAAATTTAGATAAAATAGCAGTATTCTTAGGTGCGACGAGCTCAACTATGGTATACGTTAAAGAATATGCTGGAACAATCATGCTATTTGTTTTATTTTACTTAGGATCGTATTATTTAGAAGTATTAATAAAAAGTGATGGTTATCCTCACCTTTCAACAATAGGTGTAATAATATCTGCCATAACTAATATAGTACTTGATTATATATTTGTAATAAAGCTAGGATATGGAGTTAAGGGAGCCGCATTTGCAACAGGATTAGCAAGAGTATTCTCATTCTTATTTTTCTTTATACATTTTTTAAGAAAAAGAGGTAAGCTTAAATTTACAAAATTCAATCTTGATTTTAGTGTTATTAAAAAAGTAATATTTATAGGAATTCCAGACTCTACAACAGAGTTAAGTGTGGCTGTTATAGTTTTAATTTTCAACCAAAGTATATTGAGAGTAATAGGTGAAGATGCATTAGTAAGTTATAGTGTGGTGTGCTATATAAATACACTGGTACTTACAACTATGATGGGAATAGCCCAAGGAATACAACCTATTTGTAGTTTTTATTATGGTAAAGATGATAAAGACGTTGTCTTATCAATTTTGAAAATGGGATTAAAAACAATAAAAATATCATCGGTTGTATCATTTTTAATAGTTTTTATATTTGCAAAACAGTTAGTATTATTATTTATTAATAATGGAGATAAGGAGCTGTTTAATTATACAGTAAGTGTTTTAAGAGTGTTTTCTCCAGCATTTTTAATAATGGGATACAATGTGATAACATCAGGATTTTGTGTGGCTATAGATAGACCAATTCAAGCAGGAATAGTATCTTTGGGAAGAGGAATGATTGTAATAACAATTACTTTAATAGTTATGATTCTTTTGTTTGGAGAGATTGGAATATGGACAGCAACTCTTGCTTCAGAACTTATTGTATTTGTTATTTCAAGAAATGTTTTAAAGAAGAGTAAAAATAGTTTAGAATATAAATGTGCTGAAGTGGTATAAAGATTAAAAAAGAATAAAAATTAACTTTAAATGGAGCTCCTTATAAAAAGAGGCTCCATTTTCAAAATTTAAAGAAAATTAGAAAATAATTTTGAAAAGCCTTCTTTAAATTTAATACCAGCGCTTCTGTTTGAATACTCTTCTAGAGTTAGTTTTTTACAAAAAAGCATATCTTTTTCAAATTGTTCACGTTGTTTTTTAGATATTTCTTCGCTATAAATTAAAGCATTTACTTCAAAATTCAGCTCGCAGCTTCGTGTATCCATATTGGCAGTACCTATTGAGCATATTTTGTCATCCATAACTACAGCTTTTGAATGAAGAAACGCATTTTTATCATAGTGATATATTTCGATACCAAAGTTTAATAATTCTCCTGCATATACTAAATTAGCCCAGTAAACAAAAGGATGATCACCTTTACCAGGAATCATTATTTTTATATCAACTCCAGAAATAGAAGCTAACTTTAAACTATCCCCAATACTATCATCCAAAATTAAATAAGGTGATTGAATATAAATATAATCTTTGGACTTTTGTATCATTTCCAAATAGGACCATTTTATTTCATATCTATTATATGGGTTTGGTCCACTTGATATTATTTGTAAACCTGCTTTTGAATGATTGGAATTTGATAGGGAAGGTGGATTCACATTTTCTAAAGTGAAAGTTAAATCCACATCCTCTCTGGTTGCATATCTCCAATCAGCCCAAAATCTTAAGTTTAAGTCTTTTACTGCGTCACCTTTAATTTTTATATGAGTATCTCTCCAATGGCCAAACTTAGGATCTTTGCCCAAATATTCATCACCCACATTAAAACCGCCAACAAATCCAATCTCACTATCTATGACAACTATCTTTCTGTGATTTCTAAAGTTCATGTTTATATTTAGTAATTTTAATATTGCTGGGAAGAATTCACCTACTTTTACACCTGCCTCTATTACAGGTTTTAGTTTTCTTTTTGTAAGAGATCTACTACCAACAGAATCATATAATAGGCGTACTTCAACACCTGAAGCAGCCTTTTCTTTTAGTATTTTTAGTACTTTTGATCCAAGTTCATCATTTTTAAAAATATAAAATTGTATGTTTATACTTTTTTCAGCTTTTTTTAGACTATCTAAGATTTCATCAAATAATTCTTTACCATCAAAGAATAAATCTACTTCATTATCATTTCTATAAGGAGAATACTCCATGCTTTCTACAGCTCTAATTATTTCATAATTATCAGAGTTTTTTAAGCTTTTATCTTGCTCATCTGTGTTTTTGACTTTGTTAATATATTTTTCAAAAAATTGCATTTCAGATTTTTTCATTACAAATATATTGGCAGTATTAACTTTTCTACCAATTAGTAAGAAAATTATAAAACCAACATAAGGTAATAAAGTTAAAATTAATGTCCAAACAATTATACTATTAGCAGAACGTTTTTCCTTAAAAATCATATATAAAATCGTTATTATATTCAAAATATGAACTAATATAGACAAAATAGCAATAATCATAGCTTTAATATCCTTTCAAATACCATTAAAGTTTTGTATATATTAATAGGATAGCCTTTAAAATTTAATTTTATGTAGGGATTAGATTATATTTTGTATAAATGCGTACAATAAATGTTTCTTGGGATTTAATATATGTGATATAATAATGTTTATATAATGAAAATTAAAAAATATTAGTGAAATTCATTTAAATGAAGACAGAGTTTAGGAGAGCAGAGTATGAAAGAAATAAAAATAGAAGATGCTGTAGGTTGTATTTTATCTCATGATGTTACAAAAATAGTTCCTGGGGAATTTAAGGGAAGATTATTTAAAAAAGGTCATGTAATTAAGGAAGAAGATATACCGAAGCTTTTAGATATAGGGAAGGAACATATATATGTTTGGGAACAAAAAGAAGGTGAGCTTCACGAAAATGATGCAGCTATAAGAATTAAAGATTTAGTTCTTGGTGAAGGGTGTTATATATCAGAAGAGATAAAAGAAGGGAAAATAGATTTCTTTGCGAAAAAAATGGGAGTATTAAGAGTAGACAAAGAAGAACTTTTAAAACTTAACATGTTGGGAGAAATAATAGTTTCAACTATGCATAACAATACTCCAGTTAAAGTTGGAGAAAAAATAGGCGCAACTAGAGTTATCCCATTAATAATAAATGAAGAAAAAATAATAGAAGCTGAAAAATTAATTAATGAAAAAATAATAAGTATAGATGAAATAAAACCTAAAAAAGCAGTACTTATAACAACAGGTAATGAAGTTTACAAAGGGAGAATAAAAGATGCGTTTTTACCTGTAATGAAAGAGAAGCTAGAAGATTATGGTGGAGAAATTGTTAAGCAAGTTATTCTTCCAGATGATAAAGAAATGATAAGTTCAAACATAATTAAGGCTATAGAAGAAGATAAGGTGGATATGGTAATTTGTACAGGAGGAATGTCGGTGGACCCTGATGATGTGACACCTTCAGGCATAAAAGATTGTAATGGTGAAATTGTAACTTACGGTGCACCAGTACTTCCTGGAGCCATGTTTTTACTAGCGTACTACAAAGATACACCAATTCTTGGAGTGCCAAGTTGTGCTATGTATTCAAAAAGAACTATTTTTGATTTAGTACTTCCAAGGATTTTAGCAGAAGAAAAATTATCTTATAAAGATATAGCAGCATATGGAAATGGTGGAATGTGCTTAAATTGCGGAGTTTGTTCATTCCCTCATTGTTCATTTGGTAAATAGGAGGTTAGACACATGGGAAAAGTATTAGCAATTTGTATAAGTGAGAAGAAAGGGACATTAAAAAATGAAATAAGTGAAGCTAAGTTTATTGAAGATTTTGGTATAGAAAATGATGGCCATGCAGGTAAGTGGCATAGACAAGTAAGCTTATTAGAATTTAATAAAATAGATGAATTTAGAAGAAAAGGTGCCAATGTGAACTTTGGTGAATTTGGAGAAAATTTAGTTGTACAAGGAATAGAGCTTCATACTCTTCCTATAGGTCAGTTAATACAATTAGGAGATGTAATATTAGAAGTGACTCAAATTGGTAAAAAGTGTCATGATAAATGCCAGATATACTATCAGGTGGGGGAATGTATAATGCCTGAGAATGGTATTTTTACAAAAGTAATTAAAGGTGGAAGAGTAAAAGTTGGAGATGAATGTAACTTGATATAAGTCAAAATAAAAAGACTTAATATGATAGTACAGATTAAAAATTTATTAGGTATAAAAAAGAGCGTAGAATTTATCTACGCTCTTTTTTTATAAGCTAAAAATTAGCAAGCATTATTCATTTCTATATTTTGGCCTCTTTCTTTGTTTAATTTGTTCATAGCTTTTATAGCTACTAATAACATTCCGTAAGCAACAAAAATAGAAGCTAATATGAATGACCAAGCAACCGTATATCCAGCTGCGTCAACTATAATTCCGAATACTGCTGAACCAAAAGAGAATCCTAAAGCGAAGAATACTTGAGTTATACCTAATATTCCTCCGAAATCTTTATTACCGAATAAAGCACCTACTAACATAGATGGAGCTAAGATGTAAGCAAATACAGATAACCCTTTAGTAGTTCCATAAACGTAAGCTAAAGCTGGTATTTTTGGTGCAAACATTATTGATAAACAAGCTGTTATTGCTAACGCAAATCCTATGATTGTAGTTTTTACAGTTCCTAATTTATCGTATAATGTACCTCCTATTAAGTTACCAACTAAAGAGCATGCAGCAAATACTGATCCTACAGTTCCTAACATAGCAGCATCAAAGTTTTCTGCTTTTAAGTATGCTGAATATTGAGTAGCTAAAGCTGATACATATATTCCTATGAATACAAATCCTATAGCGAATATCCAGTAAGCTTTTAAACTTTTAGCTTCTGCAAATGTATATCCTGTATTTTCTTCAACAGATACTTCTTTATTTTCTTCTTTAGAATCTTTTTTACCACTTATCATTTCAGATTTGTTCTTTGGCATTCTTATAAATAATATAGATACCACAACTCCTACTGCTATTGATAATAAAGCGAACTTTTTATATGCTAATTGATATCCATCAGCAGCTATCCAGCTTGCTGTTAATTGTTGTAAGAATATATTTCCTAGACCACTAGCAGAAAATACTACACCTAATACTTTTCCTTTTATGCTATCATCAAACCAAGATGTTATAAGTACTGGTATACCGATAGATGAAATAGCTGCAGTACCTACTTGAGATATTCCGTATCCTAAGTAGAATAACGATAAACTGCTTCCAGCTATTCCTAACATAAATACTCCTCCAGCTGATAATATTGCACCTACTGTGAATATTAATTTAGCTGAGAACTTATTATATAATTTTCCTATAGAAGGAGAGAATAGAGCAGATATTATTGTTCCTATTGTGAACATAGCTGATATTGCTCCTAATGCGAACCCTTCTTTTTCTATTATATATCCTAAAAATTGAGGATGTATATTAGATGCTACACCAAATGGTATGGCTTGGATAAGCATACAAGCAATTGCTATTAGCCAACCTTGTGAAAATTTTCTTTTGTTTATTGTGTTTGTCATTTTAAACATCTCCTTTTGTAGCTTAGACTAAGTAAAATTAAGCTATTGTTTTTTCTTGTTCAATAGATTTTAATGAACCATCTTTTAATGCTTTATTTGTTTTGTATGCATATATAGCTAATGCAGTTACATTTATTCCACAGCATACAAATAACAATAAATCGACTGCTTCGAATACCACATTTGCTCCAAACACAGCTAATGTACCAGCTACTGCTATAGTTACTAAGTATATTGCTATATTTTTATTTTCAGCATTGTTTTTAAATAATTTTTTTAAATAGTAGTATGAACCTAATATAGTAGTCATTGCTGATAATACTGTAAATGAAGATAATATTATTAAGCCAAATGTACCTGTAACATGTGACGCAGTATCAAAGAAAGATGTTAATCTCATCATTGAATTTACTGGATATTCTATAATACCAACATCTAAACCATAACTAGCTATATAAGATGTTATAAATATAGCTACGAATAGTGTTACTATACTTGGTATTAATGATATCATCCCAGCTTCTCTTGGTTCAGAATCTGATTGTTGAGCAGACATGGCTAAACACCCTAAGCCTGTTTCAACTGTTTGCAATACTTTTTGCATACCTAATATTAATCCAGTAGGTATACCAAGCATCATTGGGACTGGATTCATCATTCCTTCTATCATTCCTGATAAATACTCTGGTATATAAGAAGATGTTTTAAATATAAATATTATAGCGAATACTAAGTATCCAGCAAGAGCACTTCCTATCATATAAGTCATAGCATTCATAAATATACTATCTTTTTTAGATAGAACTACTAATGCTACTATAGCTATAACAGGTATTACTATAAATAAGTATCTTTGTAATAAAGTAAGTTCAGTACCAGCAAATTTAGATGTTACTATTGTAAATACTGAATCTATACCACTAAATTGGAATCCTCCAAATCCGAATACAATTAATGCAACTATTGATATAGCATAGAAAAATCCTAATTTAGGACTTATCATTTCTGATATATAATCTCTTGGGCCTTTTTTCATTATTTTTGAATTTAAGGTTTCTGAATAAGAAACAGGTATCATTATACATGCTCCTATTAATGTCCATAAAGCTATAGCCTCTATATTATATTGTCCCGCACT
>OKWN01000388.1_pt1 | contig 21710 bp, 19 predicted proteins | sample 1607151 | NCBI WGS metagenome assembly OKWN01 (sample SAMN07501046, study PRJEB24779) | human gut metagenome | isolation source: stool | host: human infant | place: USA: Pittsburgh, PA | reverse complement strand
ATAGTCCGTACGGGATTCGAACCCGTGTTACCGCCGTGAAAAGGCGGTGTCTTAACCCCTTGACCAACGGACCATATATTCATTAACAGAACATATCCCATTATATCAAAATTTAACTAATTGTCAAGCACTAAATTCTAAATTTTGCTCTTCAATTAATTTTTTGGCACGTTTGATATTACTTCTTGAGATTGGACAAGAATACCCTTCTTTCAACAGCAGCTGTTTCTTTTTCTTATCCATTCCAATGATCATACTTCTATTCACGATAAAAGATTGATGGGGACTGAAATATCTCTCCTCCACATCTTTCTCCAAGACATCTGATAAACTTCCCGCAATTTCTTTTTGAAAATTTTTCCCAACTAAGTTTAATTTATAAGCCGAACCAACAGTTTCAATATAAAGAATATCCTTAAATGGAATTTTTATCTTTTTATCCTTAAAGTCATACTCAAAATAATCTGTCAAATCATCATTTCCAATTTGAATAGTTGTTAGGTACTCAATACACTCCTTTATTTTTAATCTAAATAAATCTTCATTCAAATTTTTATCAATAAAATCTAAGGCAGATACTTTATAACGATAGGTAATCGAAGCGAATTCTGATTTTGTAGTAATAAAAACAATAATGGCATAAGGATTTGCTTCTCGTATTTTTTGAGCAATTTCCAGCCCACAATACTCATTGTCTTGGATATGAATATCTAGAAAATATAATTGATGGATATCCGAATGTTGGATATAATTTTCAAATTCCGAAATTTTACCGGTAGAAATCACTTCAAGTTTAATGTCTAATTCCTTAGCAATTTCTGCAATGTGTTTTTCTACCCGTATCTGTTGAGAGAGCTCATCTTCTAATAAAAAAACCTTCATTCTTGTTCGTATCCTCCAATCTTCAAAACTTGTAAAAAACGATTTCCTTGCAATTCCGTTTCTAAAAACATCGTTCCATAATTTGCTAAGATTTTTCTCACATTATTTAATCCTAGTCCTCTATTTTCTCCTTTTGTCGAATAACCTTCTTCATATATTTTTCTAATATCAAAAGTGATTTCATTTGTTGTATTATGAATCACTAAGTAAACAATTTTTGAAATAGAGAAAATAGCAATATGAACTTTCTTTTCTTCTGCTTCTTTTGAAGCTTCCAAAGCGTTTGTCACTAGAATCCCAACGATTCTCACGATATCTAATAAATCAACTGGTAGTTGCTCGATTGGTTCACTCGTTTCAAAGGTCATTTCCACCCCAGCATCTCTTGCATCCAACCAGCCTCGAATCAAAATACTTCGTAAAGCAGAATCTTTGATATTGACCAAGTTGAATCCTGATAATGCTTCTGTATTGATCTCTTTATAACCTTTTTCCAATACTTCTCTATGGATTCTCTGTATTTCTGGAATATTTTCTTCCTCAATAGCTAATGACATAGAAATAACTAAATTTCCCAAATCATGACGAAATCCCCTAACAATAGAATAGAGACTTTGAATTTCAGCCATATACCGACTCATTTGTTGCTCAGAAAATTCTTTATACTCCAGTTCTAAATTTTTACGATACTGATCTCGCTCGATTTTCATATGGAATAAGCTGACTACAAAAGAGAAAAAACAAATCGTTGCCAACATACTCCCAAAATTTTTAAATTGCGCTTGTTCACTAATCCATAAAGCAAAATTAATCACTACAAATATAGCAAAATAGACGCAGATGAGTCTCTTTAAATATTTTTCAAATTCTTTCTCATAAAAAGGAGTGAAATCAAATTCAAATAAGTCAATTAACTTCAAAATGATTCCTAAAGAGACCAAACGAATACACATATTGTAGACAATCGAGTAAGCTGCTACTAAAGCATCTCCCAACACTGAAGAGACAATTATCGTCAGAAAAGTTGCTGTTCCTTCAACCGCTAAATAAGTAAAAAAAGAATAAAAAATGGCACACAAGCGATTCGTCCGATTGGCATAATGATAATAAGGATATAAATAAACCGGCCATAAGAGCATATTTAAATCAGAGAGTCGAATATTTGAAAATAAAGTCACATCTAAAAATACTAAGAGACTTTCAAAAAGAAGAACAAAGGTGCTCAGCAGAAAGATAAACGCAAATTGATGTTCCTGATAGATTTTTTCGTCCACTAATGCAAACGTCAGAACAATGATCCCTCCCAAGAGAAAAGACAAGATTAATGACTGAATCACACAAATTCTCCCACTTTGTTTTTTCTATTTTATTATACTTTAGTATTATTATAAAAAAATAAAATATTATATACAAAAAATTATAATATAAAATAGCCTAAAATTAAAGGGAATCGGTAAAATTGTAATCTTTTTAATGTTTTTGTTACATGAATGAAAACTATTTTACACAATTTATATAATCTACACTTTGCACTATATAGGGATTGTTAGTTCTTTTTTAAAATATTCCTAATAAATCATTTCATTACTATTAATCTATAGCAAAGTATACAAAAATTAATAGATAACGAAAATTTATACATTTTAACATAAAAGAAAAGATGCAGCAAAAGCTGCATCTTTCATTTGATCCCAGCAGGATTCGAACCTGCGACCGTTCGCTTAGAAGGCGAATGCTCTATCCAGCTGAGCTATGAGACCGAACTTACTTCATTTTAGCAGAAAAAGGAAGGAGCGTCAAGGTTATTTATGGTAAGGACTCCCCTGTTGAATCATGAAAGCACGATAGATTTGTTCCACCAACACTAATTTCATCAACTGATGAGGAAGAGTTAATTGACCAAAGCTCATTAATAGATTTCCTCTTTTTTTCACTTCAGGAGACAGACCAAGACTGCCTCCAATAACAAAAGTAAGGTTTGAATAACCAGATGTCATAATCTGGTCAATCGTTTGACTAAATTTCTCTGAAGGAAATTGTTTTCCTTCGATGGCTAATACAATCACATATTCCTTATCTGAAATCTTAGAGAGAATTCGTTCCCCCTCTTTTTCAAGGATTTGTTGATTTTCGAGTTGACTGGCACGATCTGGAGTTTTTTCATCAACTAACTCAACCTGTTCTACTTTTGCAAATCGACCAAGCCTTTTAATATACTCCGCGATCCCATCTTTTAAGTATTTTTCTTTTAATTTTCCAACGGTTATCAATTTAATTTTCATTCCCCTATTGTAGCATAATTCTTCAATTCCACAAATAATCCACAGCTATAGAAAGGAAATCTATTCTATAAAGTCCTTTTAAAAGCCATTTCTCAACTAAATTCTACAACTTATCCACAATTTGTGGATAACTTTAGTTATTTAAGATATAATTAAGAAAGTTTTTCTATACTCTAGACAATTTGATATCCTTAGGAGGAAAATATGAAATCTTCATCTAATTTACTAAAAAAACTTGGAAACATAGCCCTCATTTTTGTTGTAGGTTTTCTAGGTGGTATTCTTGGAACCTTTTTAACCTTACAAACATCTCATTCTTCTACTTCAAATACTGAAAGTAAGCAAGTCCACTCAACCACTGTTAAAACAGCTTATAAAAATACAACCTCAACTAGTGAGGCCGTAGACAAGGTGAAAAATGCTGTAGTTTCTGTGATTACTTATTCTGATTCTTCGAATCAAGGGTTATTTGAAAAAGAAGAAAACTCTGACTCACAAATTTCTAGTGAAGGTTCTGGGGTCATTTATAAAAAAGAAGGAAAATATGCCTACCTTGTTACCAACACCCATGTAATCAATGGTGCTAAAAAAGTAGATATTCTTTTAGCAGATGGGAATAAAGTCCCCGGAGAAGTAGTTGGATCAGATGTCTATTCTGATATTGCAGTCGTTCGTATTAGTGCGGATAAAGCAAAGGCAGTAGCTGAATTCGGAGATTCAAACCAATTAACAGTCGGTGAGACTGCAATTGCAATCGGTAGCCCTCTTGGAACTGATTATGCGAATTCTGTTACTCAAGGGATCATTTCTAGCCAAGGTCGCAATGTGAATTTGAAAGCTGATAATGGACAAAATATCTCTACACGCGCCTTACAAACAGACGCAGCCATCAACCCAGGGAACTCTGGAGGGCCATTAATCAATATTCAAGGACAAGTCATTGGGATTACCTCAAGTAAAATTTCAAATAATGGACAAACTTCAGTAGAAGGAATGGGATTTGCTATTCCTGCAAATGATGTTGTCAATATTATCAAACAGCTAGAAGAAAAAGGAAAAGTAGTTCGACCAGCTCTTGGAATCCAAATGATGGATTTATCCAACCTTTCAACATCTGATTTAAGCCAATTAAAACTTCCTGAAAAAATCTCTGGAGGAGTACTGGTTCGTTCAACACTTGAAAATATGCCTGCTTCAGATAAATTGCAACGCTATGATGTGATCACAAAGATCGATGATACAGATATCGAGTCAACGGCAGATTTACAATCCGCCCTCTATTCTCACCAAATCAACGATACGATCAAGGTAACATTCTATCGTGACGGAAAACAACAAACAACTTCTATCAAGTTGACAAAATCAACTGAGGATCTGAGCGATTAACTTTCACTTTCTTGACATACTTGTAAACACACCTTTACGAATTTGTAAAGGTGTGTTATTCTATTCATAAGATGGAAAAATTAGAAAAAATAGCGGTAAAGGACATTCGAACCAATCCTTTCCAACCAAGAAAAGTATTTGATCAAGAAAAATTAGAAGAACTGGCTCAGTCAATCAAAGAAAATGGCTTAATTCAACCCATTATTGTCAGAAAATCTCCAATAATTGGTTTTGAATTGCTTGCAGGTGAAAGACGTTTTAGAGCTTCAAAAATTGCTGGATTAGAGCTTGTTCCTGCGATTATTAAAGAGTTAACGGATCAAGAAATGATGCGACAAGCCATTATTGAAAATCTTCAACGAGAAGATCTCAATCCAATTGAAGAAGCTATCTCCTACCAGAAGCTCGTTGATCATGGCTATAAGCACGACCAAATCGCTCAATTTATGGGGAAATCTAGACCCTATATCAGCAATATGCTTCGCTTGTTACATCTAGCTCCCTCTGTTCAAGAAGCAGTCATTCAAAATGATATTTCTTCGGCTCACGCGCGTGTTCTTGTTCCTCTTGATGAGGAAGAGCAGCGCTTTTGGTTGGAGCGAATCAAACAGGATCATTTAAATGTTCGAACATTAGAAAGTAAGATCAGTTCAAAAAGAAAACAGAAAAATAAAAAAGCAAAAGAAAGCTTCCTACTAGAAGAGGAACAACGATTGAAAAAAATATTAGGAACAGATGTGACGATACACTCCTCTTCTCAAAATAAAGGAACTATCCAAATTTCTTTTTCCAGTCTTGATGAATACCAACGAATTATCAACAGCCTTAAATAAGGCTGTTATTTTTATTTTTTATATTGACAAGCTTTTCCACCATAAAAATCTTTTGTAAATAGCAGAAAAATAAGGATATTCTCTAGTTATCCCCATTTTGTGGATAACTTTTAAAAACAATGTGAATTTAAATCCACAACTTGTGGAAAAGTTTAAAACTATAATTTAATTTCATGAAATTTAGCCTGTGGAAAACTATTTTTGTTTGTGGTAGAATAGGAGTACGTATGATTTGATACAATTCAAGAAAAGGAGGGAAGTCTAATAGTGTCACAAGAAGAGCAATTTTGGTCTCGTTTTTTAGAATTAGCCCAATTACAACTAAAAGATAGTGCCTATGATTTTTTTGTCGCCGATTCAAAATTAGTCAAAATAGATGGAGAAACGGCTACCATTTATCTTGATGGAAATTATAAAGAATTATTTTGGGAAACAAATCTAAAAAATGCTTTGATCACAGCCAGCTTTGAAGTCTACAATACAGATTTGAAGTTCCATTTCGTTTTTGAAGATACCGAAGAAATTCCTAGCAATCATAGCGGTGAGAATAGGAGATTATCTTCAGGTAGCTTAACAACCGAACCGTTACCTAAAATTGATACAGGTCTGAAATCAAAGTACACCTTTGATAATTTTGTGCAAGGGGATGGAAATATTTGGGCGAAAGCAGCAGCGCTTGCAGTTTCTGAAAATCTTGCAACAACTTACAACCCTCTCTTTATCTATGGTGGACCAGGGCTTGGAAAGACTCACCTATTGAACGCAATTGGAAATCAAATCCTAGAAAATATTCCAAATGCACGGGTTAAGTATGTTCCAGCAGAAACCTTTATTAATGAATTTTTAGAACATCTTCGATTAGGAGAAATGAAGACGTTCAAGAATACCTATCGAAGTCTTGATCTCTTACTGATTGATGATATCCAGTCACTCGGTGGGAAAAAAGTCACGACTCAAGAGGAATTCTTTAATACCTTTAATGCTCTCCATAGCGACAACAAGCAGATTGTTCTAACAAGCGATCGAAGTCCGGATCATTTAGATAGTCTTGAAGAGCGGCTGGTTACTCGTTTCAAATGGGGACTAACGCAAAATATAACACCACCTGATTTTGAAACTCGGATTGCCATCTTACGAAATAAAATTGAAGATCTAGATTATATTTTTCCTAATGACACACTAGAATATCTAGCTGGTCAGTTTGATTCAAATGTCCGAGACTTAGAAGGTGCCTTAAATGATATTTCTTTAATGGCGAAGGTGAAAAAACTAAAAGAAATTACGATCGATGTTGCAGCTGAAGCTATTCGAGCTCGTAAAAACGATAATAGCAAGACGCTTGTCATCCCCATAGAAAAAATTCAGGAAGCAGTTGGAGCCTTTTATGGAGTCAGTGTAAAAGAAATCAAAGGTTCTCGAAGAGTTCAGAATATTGTCCTAGCACGACAAGTGGCCATGTATCTTTCAAGAGAGATGACGGACAACTCACTTCCTCGAATCGGAAAAGAATTCGGTGGAAAAGACCACACGACTGTCATTCATGCTTATGAAAAAATTAAAAGTATGGTCGACACAGATGATAATCTACGACTCGAAATTCAAAGTATCAAGAAAAAGTTAAATTAATCTGTGGATAACTTCCTCTAAACTTCTAGGGGTTATGCACAATTTTTAAACAAGTAACTTTTTAAGTCATAGATAGGATTCTGAGAGTTTTCCACAACTTCCACACAACCTACTATTACTATTAACTTACTAATCATAAAATAAATAAAAGGAATGACCATGATAAATTTTTCTATTAACAAAACTTTATTTTTACAAGCACTAAATACTACCAAAAGAGCGATCAGTTCAAAAAATGCTATTCCAATCCTTTCCACGATTAAAATTGATGTCACTCCAGAAGGAGTTGCCTTATCTGGATCGAATGGCCAAATTTCAATTGAAAACTTTATTTCTATCAAAGATGAAAATGCTGGTTTACTAGTGACCTCTCCAGGTTCTATCTTATTAGAAGCAACTTTCTTTATTAATGTGGTTTCAAGTTTACCAGATGTTACTTTAGATTTTAAAGAGATTGAACAAAAACAGGTTCTTTTAACAAGTGGAAAATCAGAAATTACACTTAAAGGAAAAGATGCAGATCAATATCCACGTATTCAAGAAATTGCTGCAAGTAATCCATTAGTTTTGGAAACAAAATTATTAAAACAATTAATTAATGAAACAGCATTTGCAGCAAGTGTACAAGAAAGTCGTCCAATTTTGACTGGTGTTCACTTTGTTTTATCAGATAATAAAGAGCTAAAAACAGTAGCAACAGACTCTCACCGTATGAGTCAAAAAGTGATTACACTGGAGAAAAATGGAGACAACTTTGATGTTGTCATCCCAAGTCGCTCTCTTCGTGAATTCACCTCTGTCTTTTCTGATGATATTGAAACAGTTGAAGTTTTCTTTGCAAACAATCAAATTCTCTTTAGAAGTGAACACATTAGTTTCTATACCCGTTTGCTAGAAGGAAATTATCCTGATACAGACCGTCTCATTCCAACAGAATTCAATACAGAGGCAACCTTCAATGTGGCCAACCTTCGATTTGCAATGGAGCGTGCTCGTCTTCTTTCAAATGCGACTCAAAACGGAACGGTTAAATTAGAGTTCAAAAATGGAGTGGTTTCTTCCCACGTTCATTCACCAGAAGTTGGGCGAGTAAATGAAGAGATCGATACGAGCGCCGTTTCAGGAGAGGATTTGTCTATTAGCTTTAATCCAACTTATTTGATTGAAGCGCTCAAAGCTATTGACAGTGAACAAGTTGTTATTCGTTTTATTTCTTCTGTTAGACCGTTTACATTGGTTCCAGAAGGAAATGAACAAGGGTTCATTCAATTGATTACGCCAGTTCGCACAAATTAACAAAGGTGAATCATGTATACGTTAGGTGATTTTGTAGAAATGAAAAAGCCTCACGCTTGTGTGATTAAAGAAACAGGCAAGAAGGCAAATCGTTGGGAAATTACGCGACTTGGTGCAGACATAAAAATCAAGTGTAGCAATTGTGATCATGTGGTCATGATGAGTCGCCATGATTTTGAACAGAAAATGAAGAAAGTACTATAAAAGGTTCAGTCACTTATGTGACCGAACCTTTTCGATTATTTTAATTCTTCAAATTTTCCATTTTTAACTTCTTTGAAACCACTTTGTTTCATCATATCAAAAGTTGATTTGAAGCTGATATAGTCGACTTTTTTATCTTTTTGTGTTGTTACTAATTTCTTTTCAATTAGTTGATCTAAGTCTGCCTTTTCATAATTTAGAGTTGTTTTTTCAACCATATAATCATCTTTGTATTCAGCAGAATGTGTGAATCCTTTGACATCTTTGTATTCTTCATCATATTTATCGATCATTTCCTTTAATTGATCTTTCGTAACTCCCGCCTCTTTGTAATAAATAGTAGTGGTGGTTTGGTTACTGATCGCTTTATCACCTTTATGTTCTAGTGTAATACGAACATCTGTTTTCTTTTCTTGGTTGATTGCCTGAAGATAGGATTTTTGAACAGATTGTTGTCCACAAGCTCCAAGAAGAAAGAGAGTAAAGATAGCGATTAAAGAAAGAAAAATAGATTTCCATGTTTGTTTTTTCATCTGAAAAACTCCTTTGTTCATTGTTAAATAGAGTATACCATATTTATCTTCTTAGAACGTTACAGTTTGATGAAAAAATCTAGTTTCAAAGGTGATGAAATATTTCATTTTTCATCACTTGTCTTTTGAATTATGTTATAATAAAAGAGATTGAAATTTGAACGGAGAAAAAGAAAAATGGCATTAACAGCAGGTATCGTTGGCTTACCAAACGTTGGTAAATCAACCCTATTTAACGCAATTACAAAAGCAGGAGCAGAGGCCGCAAACTATCCCTTTGCGACCATTGATCCAAACGTCGGGATGGTAGAAGTTCCAGATGAACGCCTCCAAAAATTGACGGAAATGATTACTCCTAAGAAGACAGTTCCGACTACTTTTGAATTTACAGATATTGCTGGGATTGTGAAAGGAGCTTCTAAAGGGGAAGGACTTGGTAATAAATTCTTAGCCAACATCCGTGAAGTAGATGCCATTGTCCATGTAGTGCGTGCTTTTGATGATGAAAATGTCATGCGGGAGCAAGGTCGTGAAGATGCCTTTGTTGATCCACTAGCAGATATTGATACCATCAATTTAGAATTAATTTTAGCCGACTTAGAGTCTGTCAATAAACGCTATGCGCGTGTAGAAAAAATCGCTCGTACACAAAAAGATAAGGATTCTGTTGCAGAATTTAATGTTCTACAAAAAATCAAACCAGTTCTTGAAGATGGTAAATCAGCTCGGACCATTGAATTCACGGAGGAAGAACAAAAAGTGGTGAAAGGACTTTTCCTTTTGACTACCAAACCAGTTCTTTATGTAGCCAATGTGGATGAAGATGTTGTTGCAGATCCAGATTCTATCGAGTATGTGAAGCAAATTCGTGACTTTGCGGCAACAGAGAATGCGGAAGTCGTGGTGATTTCTGCGCGTGCTGAGGAAGAAATTTCTGAGCTAGATGATGCAGATAAACAAGAATTTTTAGAGGCAATTGGCCTAACAGAGTCTGGAGTTGATAAACTCACGCGTGCAGCTTACCACTTGTTGGGACTTGGCACTTATTTCACAGCTGGTGAAAAAGAAGTGCGTGCTTGGACCTTCAAACGTGGTATGAAAGCTCCTCAAGCTGCTGGAATCATCCACTCTGATTTTGAAAAAGGATTTATTCGTGCCGTGACCATGTCCTATGATGATTTAGTTAAATACGGTTCTGAAAAGGCTGTAAAAGAAGCAGGACGCTTGCGCGAAGAAGGAAAAGAATATGTTGTCCAAGACGGGGACATCATGGAATTCCGTTTTAATGTATAAGATAGTTAAAAAAATGTAAAGGTTGGAAAAAATATTTCCAACCCTTTTAGTGTTTTGAAAGGAAAGAGATGACGAAATTAATTGTTGGATTGGGAAATCCAGGTGATAAGTATTTTGAAACGAAACACAATGTAGGCTTTATGTTAGTTGATCAAATGGCAAAGTCTTTAAATCTTACTTTCTCCCATGATAAGATTTTTCAAGCTGATATCGCCTCAACATTTTTGAATGGAGAAAAGGTCTATTTTGTAAAGCCGACCACTTTCATGAATGAGAGTGGAAAAGCAGTCCATGCCCTTCTGACTTATTATGGTCTGGATATTGAAGATCTTTTGGTTATTTACGATGATTTAGATATGGAAGTTGGTAAGATTCGTCTTCGAGCGAAAGGATCAGCTGGAGGTCATAACGGAATCAAATCGATTATCAATCATATTGGAACTCAGACTTTTTATCGAATTAAGATTGGAATTGGAAGACCTAAGCAGGGCATGTCAGTTGTTCATCATGTATTAGGAAAATTTGATAAAGGCGATTACATCACTATTCTACAAACAATCGATCGAGTAGAAGAAGCGGTTAACGATTACTTGGTAGAAGAAAATTTTGAAAGAAGCATGCAGAAATACAACGGGTAAGTAGATGAATGTAATTGATTTAGTGAGTCAAAACTCCAACCTTCTATCCTGGCAACAAGGTTTGCAAAAAAATAATAGGGAATTGATCTTAGGATTATCTGCGACCACAAAGGCTATTGTAATGGCTTCAGCCTTTGATTCTATTGAAAAAGCAGTCCTCATCACTTCCAGTTATAACGAAGCAGAACGATTGGCCAGTGATTTTATTGCCTTACTTGGAGAAGAGAAAGTCCATACATTTTTGGGAGATGATAACCCTTTAGCAGAATTTGTTTTTGCTTCACAAGAAAGGCAATTTGCACGATTAGAGGCTTTGAACTTTTTATGCCAAGAAGATCGTCAAGGCATCCTTGTGACCAATGTGAGTGGTATAAAACTACTATTACCTTCTCCTAAAGTTTTTGCATCTAGCATTTTTCAATTGAAGGTTGGTCAAGAAATAGACTTAACTACTCTGAGTGAAACATTACAGAAAATTGGCTACCAAAAGGTGAGCCAAGTTTTGCAACAGGGAGAGTTTAGTCTACGAGGAGATATTTTAGATATCTTTGAGATCGACCAACTCCAACCCTATCGGATTGAATTTTTCGGAGATGAGATTGATGGAATCCGAATCTTTGACCCAGAAAGTCAGCGTTCTGTTGAAAATGTTGAAGAAGTTCAACTGAAGGCAGTGAGTGATCTATTGTTGCAAGAGGAAGATTTTATACGTGCTCAGCAGCAAATAGAACAATTGCAAGAACAGAGTGCAAATGAAGAATTTAAATCTTATCTAGCAGAAATTTTAGGAGATATTTCTCAAAGGAAACTTCATCCGGATCTTAGAAAATTTATTAGTTTCTTTTACGAGAAGCAATATACCCTATTCGATTATCTCCCTAAACACACTCCTATTTTTCTGGATGATTATCAAAAAATAGCCGATCAAATAGCGAGATTTGAACTAGATACAGCTAATTTCTTGACGGAAGATTTACATAAAAATAGAGCTTCTTCTCGCCAAGTGTATTTTGCAGACACCAGTACAACATTACGAAAATATACGCCTGCAACTTATTTTTCAAACTTTCAAAAAGGATTGGGAAATCTGAAATTTGATCATTTGTATCAATTCAACCAATATCCCATGCAGGAGTTTTTTGGACAATTTGATTTACTAAAAGAGGAAATTGAACGGTATCGAAAATCAAACTATACGGTTATTGTCCAAGCAACTTCTCATCACAATCTTCAGCAACTCCATAAAAATTTAGAAGAGTATGGAATTCGATTAGATTATATTGATGGGGATGCGATTATTCCTCAAGCTAGTCAATTAATTGTTGGAGGACTGGCTCACGGTTTCCAATTTGTTGATGAAAAAATTGTCTATATTACAGAATCAGAGATTTATCAGAAAAAGATCAAACGAAAGATTCGCAGGCAAAATATTTCCAATGCTGAACGCCTAAAAAATTATAATGAACTGGAAAAAGGGGACTATGTTGTTCACCAAGTTCATGGTATTGGTCAATATTTGGGAATTGAAACGATTGAAATTTCGGGTGTCCATCGTGATTATGTTTCCATTCAATATCAAAATGGAGATCGCATCTCGATTCCTGTCGATCAGATTCAGATGTTGTCCAAATACGTTGCAAGTGATGGAAAAACGCCAAAAATTAACAAGTTAAATGATGGGCGTTTCCAAAAAACGAAGCAAAAGGTTCAGACCCAGGTAGAGGACATTGCGGATGATTTGATAAAACTCTATGCAGAGCGTAGTCAATTAGAAGGTTTTGCTTATTCTTCAGATGATGAAAATCAAGAAGCTTTTGAACAAGATTTTCCATATATTGAAACAGATGATCAGTTGCGCTCCATTGAAGAAATCAAAAAAGATATGGAATCGAATCGTCCGATGGACCGACTGCTGGTTGGAGACGTCGGTTTTGGGAAAACAGAGGTTGCTATGCGAGCAGCCTTTAAGGCAGTAAATGATCATAAACAAGTAGCAGTGCTGGTTCCTACCACTGTTCTTGCCCAACAACATTATGCCAATTTTAAGGAGCGTTTTGAATCTTTTGCAGTAGAGGTTGCTGTTTTAAGTCGTTTCCAGAGTAAGGCAGAGCAGAAAGAAACGCTTGAAAAGTTGAAAAAAGGACGAGTGGATATTATTATTGGAACTCACCGGCTCTTGTCCAAAGATGTTGTTTTTTCAGACTTAGGCTTAATCGTGATAGATGAAGAACAACGTTTTGGAGTGAAGCACAAAGAAACCTTGAAAGAATTGAAAAAAAAGGTGGATGTGCTTACCTTGACAGCTACCCCTATACCTCGAACTCTTCATATGTCTATGCTAGGAATTCGAGATTTGTCTGTCATTGAAACACCTCCAACCAATCGGTATCCTGTGCAAACTTTTGTATTAGAGACCAATCCAACCATTATTCGAGATGCTGTGTTGCGGGAGATGGATCGTGGAGGACAGGCCTATTATCTTTACAATAAGGTAGATACAATTGAACAAAAGGTGTCTGAATTAAAAGAGTTGATTCCAGAGGCTTCGATTGGCTTTGTTCATGGCCAGATGAGTGAAGTTCGCCTGGAAAATACCCTGTTGGATTTCATTAATGGCGAATACGATGTCTTAGTGACGACAACCATTATTGAGACAGGTGTGGATATTCCAAATGCCAATACACTCTTTATTGAAAATGCGGATCATATGGGGCTTTCAACGCTTTATCAACTAAGAGGTCGTGTGGGACGAAGCAATCGAATTGCTTATGCCTATTTGATGTACCGCCCAGACAAATCTCTTACAGAAGTGTCTGAAAAACGTTTAGAAGCTATTAAAGGTTTTACTGAGTTGGGGTCTGGATTTAAAATTGCTATGCGAGATTTATCAATCCGTGGAGCAGGGAATATCCTTGGAGCTTCTCAATCTGGTTTCATCGATTCAGTTGGTTTTGAAATGTATTCTCAATTGTTAGAAGAAGCTATTGCTAAGAAACAAGGCCAAGAGCATCGCAGGCAAAAGAGCAATGCAGAGTTGAACCTTCAAATAGATGCGTATTTACCTAATGAATATATTTCAGATCAACGTCAAAAAATTGAAATTTACAAACAAATTCGTGAAATGAATTCTGCAACGGACTATGAATACTTGCAAGATGAATTGATCGATCGTTTTGGAGAATACCCAGATGTTGTGGCCTACCTACTTGAAATTGGTTTAGTGAAAGCTTACTTGGATCAAGTCTTTGTCCGTCTTGTTGAAAGAAAACAACAAAAAGTGATAGTGAAATTTGAACCTATTGCCAAACAACTGTTTTTAACACAGGATTATTTCAAAGCTCTGTCAATGACACAGTTAAAGGCACAGATTGCAGAAGAAAAGGGATTGATTGAAGTGATCTTCGATATTCGAAATAAGAAAGATTTTGAAATTTTAGAAGCTCTGAAGCAATTTGGTCAAACCTTATTGGAAATTAAACAGGAAAAAAAAGAGGACTAGCAGTTCTTAGCTCATTTTTCGCATTTTATGTATAAAAAATGTTACAATACTATATTAGAGGTGACAGTATGAGATTAGATAAATATTTAAAAGTTTCTCGCATTATTAAGCGTCGTCCTGTTGCAAAGGAAGTTGCAGATAAAGGGCGAATCAAAGTCAATGGAGTATTAGCCAAAAGTTCAACGGATTTGAAAGTGAATGATCAAATTGAAGTTCGTTTTGGAAATAAAGTATTGACGGTTAAAGTCTTGGAAATGTTGGATAGTACAAAAAAAGAAGATGCATCCAAAATGTACGAAATAATTAGTGAAACAAGGATAGAAGAAGATGCCTAAAAATATCGTTCAAATGAACAATAAATATATCAAAGACGAAAGTCAGCGAAAACGTTTTTTAGAAGAAGAAAGAAAAAAACGCAATCGTTTTCTAGGGCTCGTTTTGATATTGGTCATGTTACTGTTTATTCTTCCAACTTATAATTTAGCCCAGAGCTATCAATCGCTACAAGATAAAAAAGAACAATACAAACAGTTGGAAAAAGAGTATAAAGAAACAAGTGAACAAAAAGAATACCAACAAGACATCGCTAAAAAATTAAAAGACGATGATTATGCAACAAAATATGCACGCGCTAAGTATTCTTTTTCAAAAGATGGTGAATATGTTTATACCATCCCAGATTTACTCCCCCAATAACCGATGGAAAATATCTTACAAACAGTTAAACAATTTCTTGAATTTTCGGATGAAAAATTAGAGGAATTAAAAAAGAAAAACCAAATGATTAAACTTCAAAAGGATGAAAAGGAAAGGAATACAGGTGTCTAAACGATTTCTGCTCCTATTGTTAGTTCCAATTTTATTTATTGGGTCTCAAGCAGCGAGTATCGAGCAGTCTGAGTCTTCTCAGACAATGGCTCATCCATCAGAACTTTATTTTTCTTCAATTCCAGCGAACCCTAATATCTATCGCAAAATTTCTGTTTTTTCTGATCCTCAGTTGAAAAAAGCAAAAGGAGAAATTCTTCCCAACACACCGTTTACAATCGAACAACTCTTTGTAAATGATGAAGGGAAAGCTGTATTTAAAATAGCAGATAAAGGATATGTATTAGCAGATTCTTCTGTCATTTTTTCTGATGTTGTACAAGAAACACAAGAAAAAAAACAAGACATGTGGCTAAAACCTGGTTTTAAAGTGTATGACCGACCCTTAATAAATGGTGCAAAAGAAAAAAATACACCTCTTTCTCCTTATACAAAAGTGACAGTCTTACGTACAGCTAAGACTTTACGAGATGAGTTTGTGGAGATTGAAGGTCAGGGCTGGGTGAACAAGGCATTCGTTACTGAAAAAGATAATCGAATGGAAAAAGTTCAGGACTTGTTAAATAGTAAATACAATTCTCCTTCATATGGAATCTATGTAAAACAATTAGAGACTGGAAATACTGCTGGAATCAATCCGCAAAAAGAAATGTATTCTGCCAGTGTAACGAAATTACCATACTTGTACTACGTCCAAGAACAGCTCAATAAAAAAGCCATTTCTCCAACTACAACCTACAAATATATTCCAGAAGTCAATGATTTCAAAGGTGGCTATGAACCAGAAGGAAGTGGTAGCCTTTCAAAAACACCAGATGGAAAAGAATATAGTGTTCAAGAGTTGGTAGATAAAATTGCAAAAGAATCAGATAATGTTGGACATAATATCTTGAATTATTATGTCACTCATCAATCAGATCAAGACTTCCAAAAAACTTTGGATAAAATTGCAAAGAAACATTGGGATGTTGAAAAAAGAGAAGCATCCGCTGAAATGGCTGGCAATGTCATGGAGGCTGTCTATCAACAAAATGGCCCTATTATTGATGCACTCTCCTCTACAAAATATGATGATCAACGGATTGCGCGTGACCTTCCAGTAAAAGTTGCTCATAAAATTGGAGATGCCTATGATTTTAGACATGATGTTGCAATTGTATATACAAATTCACCCTATGTAATAGCCATTTTTACAGATCATTCGAATTATGATACGATTTCCAATATTTCAAAAGATATCTATGAGGTATTGAAATAATGGAAAAGCGATTTTTAGAGTTTTGTGAAAAACAAGATCTATTTACTCCCCATCGCCGTGTTTTGGTTGCCTTATCTGGTGGATTGGATTCAATGAATCTGTATGAACTTTTATATAAGAATAAAGAACGATTGAAAATCCATCTGGTACTCGCTCATGTCAATCATGGACAAAGACCAGAATCGGATTTAGAAGAAAGTGAACTTCGAACGCTAGCTGATAGGCGAGAGACACGTATCCATGTGGCTCACTATTCGGGTGATTTTACAGAAGCAAAAGCTCGTACCTTTCGTTATGATTTTTTTAAACAGATTATGGAGAAAGAGGATTGCACCGCTTTAGTAACAGGTCATCATGCAAACGATCAAGCCGAAACAACTTTCATGCGCTTAATACGAGGAACAAAATTACGCCATTTAAGTGGTATTCCTGTACGCCAACCATTTGGTAAGGGTGAGTTAATCCGTCCTTTGTTAACTTTTACCAAAGATGAGTTGATGAAAATCCCTCACTTTGAAGACAGTAGCAATGACTCACAGGACTATTTTCGAAATCGTGTACGCCATCAATACCTTCCAGAATTTGAAAAAGAAAATCCCCAAATGCAAGCAAGTCTTCGCTATTTAGCAGAGGAAGTGAATCATTGGCACCAAGCACTGAAAGAATTGACTAGCGAGTTAAGCATTCAAGATTTAGCTTCTTTTAGAACGTATTCTCATTCTGTACAATCATTCTTATTAGAAGAGTATTTGGCACAATTTCCAGATTTGCAACTTGGTAGGGCCCAGTTTCAAGAATTATTAGATTTACTGCGAAAAAAAAGAAATTGCATTCATTATTTAAAGTCGAATTATGAATTACATCAAGAATATGATTTCTTTGAAATACAAAAAATCAGTCAAAAGTCGGATGACCAACCCCTCCCATTTTTGTTAGAATTTGGGAATATCTTTGAAATTGCAAATTATAAACTATCTTTTGGACAACCATTAGTAGGAGAAAATGTAGAAATTCTTTCTGTTTCACGCGAAACTCCCATCTTAATTAGAAGGAGAAAGGAAGGAGATCAGCTGCTTGTTAATGGCCACCATCAAAAATTAAGACGGTGGTTTATCAACCATAAAATTTCAATTTCTCTTCGGCAAAAGGCTCTCATTATAGAACAAAATCATAATATTCTTTCTGTAGTGGGATTGGTAACGAGTGATTTGAGTAAGCTCTCAAAAAGTGGTATAATGAAAGATAGTCTTTATATTCAAAAAATAGATAGGTAAAAACATGTTAGAAAAAGATATAAAAAAAGTATTGGTTTCACATGATGAAATTGTAGAAGCAGCAAAGAAATTGGGTGAAACCCTAACAAAAGAGTACCAAGGAAAAAATCCAATTTTTGTTGGAATTTTGAAAGGCTCTGTTCCATTTATGGCAGAGTTGATCAACCACGTGGATACACATATTGAATTGGATTTTATGCTGGTTTCAAGTTATCATGGTGGTACAGCAAGCTCAGGTATTATTAATATTATCAAGGATATCGACCAAGATATTACTGGTAGAGATATTTTATTTGTAGAAGATATTATCGATACAGGTAAAACCCTCAAGAGTCTAAAAGAACTCTTTGAAGAACGAAATGCAGCATCTGTGAAGATAGCTACCTTACTGGATAAACCTGAAGGACGTTTGGTTGAGATCGAAGCAGATTACACCTGCTTTACGATTCCAAATGAGTTTGTTGTCGGATATGGTTTAGACTATGATGAAAATTATCGTAACCTACCCTATGTTGGTGTATTAAAAGAGGAAGTGTACTCAAAATAGAGGAGACTAGATGAATAACAGAAAAAATAACGGTTTTGTTCGAAATCCATTTCTGTATTTGTTGATTATTGTAGCGGCTGTGACAGGATTCCAGTACTTTTTTGCGGGTAATGGAGTTGGTCAAAGTCAGCAAATCAACTACACAGAATTGGTCAAAGAAATTAAAAATGACAATGTAAAAACGATCAGTTACCAACCAAATGGTAGTGTGATTGAAATTGCAGGGACCTATAATAAAGCTAAAGAATCAAAAGATGATACAGGAATTCAATTTTTTACCCCAAGTGTTCAAAAAGTATCTCGCTTTACTAGTGTCATCCTTCCATCTGATATCACCGTCAATGAATTACAAAAATTAGCAGCTGACCACAAAGCAGAAATCACCATCAAGCGTGAGAGCTCAAGTGGCATGTGGATAACAATTCTCACTTCAATTGTTCCATTTGTTATCGTCATGTTCTTCTTCTTCTCAATGATGAACCAAGGCGGTGGCGGAGGTGCCAGAGGTGCAATGAACTTTGGTCGTAATAAAGCCCGCGCTGCTAATAAAGAAGATATTAAAGTTCGTTTTTCAGATGTAGCAGGAGCTGAAGAAGAAAAACAAGAACTTGTTGAAGTTGTTGAATTTTTAAAAGATCCAAAACGCTTTACTAAATTGGGTGCAAGAATCCCAGCAGGTGTGCTTCTTGAAGGCCCTCCCGGAACTGGTAAAACCCTTTTAGCAAAAGCAGTAGCTGGTGAAGCTGGAGTGCCATTCTTCAGTATCTCTGGTTCTGACTTCGTTGAAATGTTTGTCGGAGTCGGTGCTAGCCGGGTTCGTTCACTTTTTGAAGATGCTAAAAAAGCAGCTCCAGCCATTATCTTTATCGATGAAATTGATGCTGTTGGGCGCCAACGTGGTGTAGGTCTTGGTGGTGGAAATGATGAACGTGAACAAACCCTCAACCAGCTCTTGATTGAGATGGATGGTTTTGAAGGTAACGAAGGAATCATTGTTATCGCAGCAACTAACCGTTCTGATGTCCTTGACCCTGCCCTTCTTCGTCCTGGCCGTTTTGACCGTAAAGTATTAGTTGGACGTCCAGATGTGAAAGGTCGTGAGGCAATTCTTCGTGTTCATGCTAAGAACAAACCACTCGCTCCAGATGTGGACTTGAAATTGGTTGCTCAACAAACACCGGGATTTGTCGGTGCTGATCTCGAAAATGTTTTGAACGAAGCAGCCTTGGTTGCAGCTCGTCGAAATAAAAAAGTAATTGATGCTGCTGATATCGATGAAGCAGAAGATCGTGTTATTGCAGGTCCATCTAAGAAAGATCGGACGATTTCACAAAAAGAACGTGAAATGGTTGCTTATCACGAAGCTGGTCATACAATCGTTGGTCTGGTCTTATCAAATGCTCGTGTAGTTCATAAAGTTACGATTGTTCCACGTGGTCGTGCAGGCGGTTACATGATTGCCCTTCCTAAAGAAGATCAAATGTTACTTTCTAAAGAAGATATGAAAGAACAATTAGCTGGGCTCATGGGAGGACGTGTTGCCGAAGAAATTATTTTCAATTCGCAAACAACGGGTGCTTCAAATGACTTTGAACAAGCTACCCAAATGGCGCGTGCAATGGTGACAGAATATGGTATGAGTGAAAAACTTGGACCGGTCCAATATGAAGGAAATCATGCAATGTTTGGTGCTCAAAGCCCACAAAAAATGATTTCAGAACGAACAGCATACGAAATTGATGAAGAAGTTCGTATGCTGTTGAATGAAGCCCGTAATAAAGCGGCAGAAATTATTCAAGGAAATAGAGAAACGCATAAACTAATTGCGGAAGCTCTATTAAAATATGAAACCTTGGATAGTGTTCAAATTAAATCATTATATGAAACAGGAAAAATGCCTGAAAATTCAGAGCATGAATTAGAAGAAGAAGCAAAACCTCTATCATATGATGAGATTAAGTCAAAATTAGAAGAAAATAACTAATTCAAAAGAAGGAAAATATTTCCTTCTTTTTTTATTAAAAAAGTGTTGACAGAGTAAAAATATTCTGTATAATAGAATATGTTGTAAAAATGGTCCGTTGGTCAAGGGGTTAAGACACCGCCTTTTCACGGCGGTAACACGGGTTCGAATCCCGTACGGACTATCGATGAACTGTCACCAAGTGGCAGTTTTTTTGTGTATTTGGACAAAATAATTAAAAATAATAACCAAATAGTTAAAAAAACGTGCAGAATAGAAAAAAAGTCCAATGGGCTTCTTTATTTTTATAAAATACAGATAAAAGTAAAGGAGAGCTTATGGAATTTAATAAAATGTATCAAAAAGTAAAATATATCGTAAGAAAATGTGAAAAAGAATATTATATTCAATTATGGGAAAAGGATGATTGGGAACAAGAAGGACAGCTAACACTCTTTGAACTTTATCAAAAAAATCCTGAAATTGAAACAAATGAAGAATTACTTTATACATATTTTAAAACAAAATTTAGAAATCATATTAAAGATAAAATAAGACAACAGGAAAGTGATAAGAGAAAAATAAATAGACTTCCATATATTGAAATTGGAGAAATTAGTCACAGAATTTCATCAAGAAAAATATATTTAGATGAGCTGGTTGTTCTTAGAGATGCATTAAAACGTTTTAAAGAAAAATTAACCGTAAAAGAAAAAGAACAATATGAAGCATTACTAGCAAACAGAAGATGTCTAGGAAAAACAAAAATGAAAAAGAAATTAGAGAACTATTTAAAGGACTTTAAAAATTCAATTTAAAAACTGAAAGTTGACAGTGAATAAATGAACTTTCAAAAAAATAAAATTTTTTGGAAAAAAGTGTTGACAGTAAGAGAAGGTCATGATATACTAATATAGTTGTCGCGAGAGAGCGACAAAGACCTTTGAAAACTGAACAAGACGAACCAATGTGCAGGGCGCTACAACAAAAGTTGTAGTAACTGAACAATAAAAAACAATAAATCTGTCAGTGACAGAATGAGTTTAAGACAAACAATTATTTTAATGAGAGTTTGATCCTGGCTCAGGATGAACGCTGGCGGCGTGCCTAATACATGCAAGTAGAACGCTGAAGCTTGGTGCTTGCACCGAGCGGATGAGTTGCGAACGGGTGAGTAACGCGTAGGTAACCTGCCTGGTAGCGGGGGATAACTATTGGAAACGATAGCTAATACCGCATAACAGTCGACATTGCATGATGTTGATTTGAAAGGGGCAATTGCTCCACTACCAGATGGACCTGCGTTGTATTAGCTAGTTGGTGAGGTAACGGCTCACCAAGGCGACGATACATAGCCGACCTGAGAGG
>OKWN01000387.1_pt1 | contig 21770 bp, 17 predicted proteins | sample 1607151 | NCBI WGS metagenome assembly OKWN01 (sample SAMN07501046, study PRJEB24779) | human gut metagenome | isolation source: stool | host: human infant | place: USA: Pittsburgh, PA | reverse complement strand
CATCAATGATGCTTGGATTCGTAAGAAAAAGACCATCAATAAAGAAAGAAAAGCAAAAGGATTGGATCCTATACCGGACAATCGTTGGACCAAAGCTTTAGGGATCTTTATCACCTTTAACACAGTGATGCTGTCCTTCCTGATTTTCTCAGGATTCTTGGATCAACAATGGTTTCCAAAATTGAAATAAAAGGAGAATAGAAAAATGGATGTAAAATCTCAAGTAATTGAAATTATTGACGAATTGTTTATGGAAGATGTCTCAGACATGATGGATGAGGATCTCTTTGATGCGGGTGTCCTTGATAGTATGGGGACAGTCGAATTGATTGTGGAACTGGAAAATCGCTTTGGCATCCGTGTTCCTGTATCTGAATTTGGACGCGATGATTGGAATACTGCTAACAAGATCGTAGAAGGTGTAACGGAGCTTCAGAATGCTTAAGCGTTTGTGGCTGATTTTAGGGCCCGTATTTTGCGCGCTCCTCATGGTAACAGCTTTATTATTCTTTTATCCAATCAATCATAAGCACAACTATACCGAAGAGAAAAAAGCTGCGGTAAGTCTGAATGCAGAAGGATTCAAGAGTCGTACAAAGAAACAAGAAGCACTCTCTGATCCACAGCATCGCTTTGTCCCTTATTTCGGCTCCAGTGAGTGGTTGCGCTTTGATGTGGTGCATCCAGCGGTTTTGGCTGAAAAATATGACCGCAATTACAGACCCTACTTTTTAGGAGAACGTGGTGCGGCTTCTTTGAACCAGTATTTTGGAATGCAACAGATTTTGCCAGAACTCAAGGACAATACAGCTGTTTATGTAGTTTCTCCGCAATGGTTCACTAAGAAGGGATACGATTCCTCTGCTTTTCAACAATTCTTTAATAGCGATCAGTTGAATAGCTTTATTGCCAATCACCAACAGGATGCTGCATCCCAGTATGCTGCAAAGCGTCTGTTACAACAGTATCCAAATGTCGCCTTTCAAAGTGTTGTAACGAAAATTTCTCAAGGAAAGAAAATTTCCAGATTTGATCAGTCTTTGAACCAGTTTGTTTCCCACCTTGTCCAACGCGAAGATGCTTTGTTTAGTAATCTTGCAACGCGTACAAACGGGAATTACGATAAGAAGGTCAAAAAACGTCTACAAGATTTACCAGATCAATTCTCATATGAGAAATTGGAAGAAATTGCAACGGCTGAAGCAAAAGTCAAAACCAATAACAACGACCTTGGAATCAGCAATCATTTTTACAATACTCGTTTAAAAATGAAGTTGAAGAAACTAAAAGGTTTCCAAAAAAACGAATCCTATGTTCAATCTCCTGAGTACAATGACTTGCAATTGGTTCTAGACCAGTTTGCTAAATCTCGGACCAATGTTATCTTTGTCATTCCTCCAGTTAATGCCAAATGGATGAAATACACAGGCTTGAGCCAAGAAAAGTATGAACAGGCTGTTCAAAAGATTCGTTACCAATTGGAAAGTCAAGGATTCACCAATATTGCAGACTTTTCTAAAGATGGTGATCAGCCCTACTTTATGGAAGATACGATTCATATGGGATGGAATGGTTGGCTAGCCTTTGATAAAGCGGTCAATCCCTTTGTCACAAAGGCTGAAAAAGCACCAACTTACCATCTAAATGATCGCTTCTTCAGCAAAGACTGGGCCCAATATAAAGGGACACCAGACGAATTTAAATAATGCTTGATCAAAGGGGGCAGGATCAAATCCTGGCTCCTTGATTTGTGAGGAAAGTGACGAGAAAGTCACAAATAAGCAAGAGAGTTATCCACAGGCTGTGGGAAACTTGCTTGTAAATGGATGAAAGCAAGTCCTGATGCTGACGACGCTTCCTCTTTTGAGGGGGCAAAAGGTGAAAGTTGTCCACATTTTTGTGGATAAGTGATAAAAAACAGTGGATAAGTCAGCTGGTTTGTGAAAAGGAGAATAGTGTGAAAAAAATTTGGTTTTACGCAATCGTTCAGGGAATTGTGATCTTTTTTATTGTGGGTGGCATGACCTATGTGCTTAGGGGAGATTTCTTTTTCCGCTACCTATCCCCTATTTTTGGAATAGCAGCAGCTGTCTTGCGATTTGGGACGGCGACTTTAATGAAGGTGCTAGCACCCACTCTCTACGATGATCCCAAAAAGAAAGAAGAGAGCCACGATAACTAAAGAAGTTGGTGACTGAAAAAGTTGAGCTAAAGGCCACTTTCTGCTGGTCTTTATGGTAAAATAGAAGGAAGAATATTAGTTTGGAGATTAATTAGAAATGAAACGTTCAATGTATGCTGGACGTGTTCGTGAAGAACACATTGGAACTCGTATTACCTTGAAAGGATGGGTTAGCCGTCGTCGTGACTTGGGTGGTTTGATCTTTATCGATCTACGCGACCGCGAAGGAATCATGCAATTGGTGATCAATCCAGAAACAGTTAGTGCAGAAGTGATGGCTACAGCCGAAAGCATCCGTAGTGAATATGTTGTAGAAGTGACAGGTCTTGTAGAAGCTCGTGAACAAGCTAATCCAAACTTGCCTACAGGAGCAGTAGAACTCAAGGTAGAAACTATTACGGTTCTCAATACCGCAAAAACAACACCATTTGAAATCAAGGACGGTATTGAAGCCAATGATGATACTCGTCTTCGTTACCGCTACTTAGACCTTCGTCGTCCTGAGATGTTGGAAAACCTCAAACTTCGTGCAAAAGTAACCCATTCAATCCGCAATTACTTGGATGAATTAGAATTTATTGATGTGGAAACACCGTTTCTTTCTAAGTCAACTCCAGAAGGAGCGCGTGACTATTTGGTTCCTTCCCGTGTCAATAAGGGGCATTTCTATGCCCTTCCACAAAGTCCTCAGATTACAAAACAATTGTTGATGAATGCTGGATTTGATCGCTATTATCAAATCGTGAAGTGTTTCCGTGATGAGGATTTACGGGGAGACCGTCAACCTGAGTTTACACAAGTCGACTTGGAAACTTCTTTCTTGAGTGATCAAGAAATCCAGGATATCACAGAAGGCTTGATTTCACGTGTCATGAAAGAAACCAAGGGAATTGAAGTAACACTCCCATTCCCACGGATGAATTATGATGACGCTATGGCCTTGTATGGTTCAGATAAACCAGATACACGTTTTGAAATGTTGCTCCAAGACTTGACAGAGCTTGTCAAGGGTGTAGACTTCAAAGTCTTCTCAGAAGCTCCGGCAGTTAAGGCGATTGTCGTAAAAGGGGCAGCAGATCATTACTCTCGTAAAGACATCGATAAATTGACAGAAGTTGCGAAGCAATACGGTGCAAAAGGTCTTGCTTGGGTGAAATATGCTGAGGGTGCTTTGAAAGGTCCTGTTGCGAAGTTCTTGACAGACTTGACAAGTGACTTGACAGCTGCTTTACAGTTAGAAGACAAGGATCTAGTTCTCTTTGTAGCAGATACTCTTGAAGTAGCCAATGCAACGCTTGGTGCTTTGCGTGTTCGTCTTGCGAAAGAGCTTGACTTGATTGACAACAATCAATACAACTTCCTTTGGGTAGTGGATTGGCCAATGTTTGAATGGTCTGAAGAAGAAGGCCGTTATATGTCTGCTCACCATCCATTTACACTCCCACAAGCTGAAACAGAGCATGAATTGGAAGGAGATCTTTCAAAAGTTCGAGCAATTGCCTATGATATCGTCTTAAATGGCTATGAATTAGGTGGAGGAAGCCTACGGATTAATCATAAAGATTTACAAGAACGGATGTTTAAGGCACTTGGATTTACAAAAGAAGCTGCCAATGAACAATTTGGTTTCTTGTTGGAAGCAATGGATTATGGTTTCCCACCACATGGAGGATTGGCGATTGGTTTGGACCGCTTCGTGATGCTTCTTGCAGGTGAAGATAATATTCGGGAAGTCATTGCCTTTCCTAAGAATAACAAGGCGACAGATCCAATGACACAAGCTCCTTCTGTCGTTTCTGAAAAGCAATTGGATGAGTTAAATCTTCAAGTAGAAGTAGCAGAGCAAGAATAGGACAAGAGAGAAAAGGGAGAGTCTAGGAATCAGTTGCTCTAAGATTTTCCTTTTCTTCTAATCGATGGATTGAAAATGAAAAAAATTCGCTTTCATAAGCTATTTCGCTATCATGTGCGGCGACTAGCTTATAACATTAAATTATTGCGCGTGCTGAAGAGCATCTCCCGTGAGAAATACGATGAAAAAGTGTCAGCTTCCTTGCTGTATGGTTTTCTATCAGCGATTGCCGTCAACTTCTTCTTTCAACCAGGCCATGTCTACTCCAGCGGTGCAACAGGGCTAGCTCAGATTTTATCTGTCTTGAGCCAACGCTTTATCGGCTTTACGATTCCGGTTTCGTTGACCTTTTATGCCATCAACATCCCTTTGATGATTGTGGCTTGGTATCAAATTGGACATAAATTTACCATCTTTACCTTTATTACAGTTTCGATGAGTTCCCTCTTTATTCAGTTCGTACCAGTGGTTACTTTAACCAACGATCCGATCATGAATGCCTTGTTTGGTGGGGTTGTCATGGGGACAGGGATTGGTTTTGCCCTTCGGAATAACATTTCTAGTGGAGGAACGGATATTGTCAGTTTGACGATTCGAAAACGAACAGGAAAGAATGTCGGCAGCATCTCCTTTTTGGTCAATGGGACCATTATGTTGATTGCAGGTTTGACCTTTGGTTGGAAGTATGCTCTTTACTCTATGATTACCATCTTCGTATCGAGTCGAGTAACGGATGCTGTCTTTACCAAGCAAAAACGGATGCAGGCCATGATTGTAACGAGCCAGCCGGATGCTATTATTGAAAAGATTCATAAAAAATTGCATCGTGGAGCGACCATTATCCACAATGCAGAAGGAACCTATAACCATCAAGAAAAAGCGGTTCTGCTGACAGTTATTACGCGTGCAGAGTTTAATGAATTCAAATATATTATGAAAAAAGCTGATCCTCAGGCTTTTATCACCATTTCAGAAAACGTTCATATCATTGGACGCTTTGTGGAAACAGAAGAATAAAAATAAGGTCCCACATTGTGGTGACCTTATTTTGTTTATTCAGTTTCTCGGAGAAGGAGCCAACTATGGGCGGAAATAGAAAGTTCCTTTCCTTTAGGAATAGGCGTTTGGAGATTTGCATGAGGATAGGCAAATAGCAGTTGACTATCGCTCGAATGTTGATAGGTCATGTCCTGATCACCGATATTAACGAGAATCGTTATTTTTTCACGATTTTTTTCAATCGTGTAGATAAAATGATAATCAGACAACCATTTGACATCACAGTAATCTCGAATCTCTTGTCCTTTTTTCAAACGAAGGAGAGGTTGCGATTTCCGGTAAGCAATCAATTCTTTAAGAAAAGCAAGTTCTTCTTGGCATTTTGAAAGGGATGTCCAGTCCAATTGGTTGAGACTATCTGGCAAGTTATAGGTGTTATCTTCGAGCCCTTTTGTGCGGTAAAATTCTTGACCAGCATGGATAAAAGGTACTCCTTGGGATAATAATACCAAATGAAGAGCGAGGCGTGAGAGAGCTTTTCGCTCCTCTAGACGAATCTCTTCTTTTTCAAGTTGGAAATAATCAAAAACAGTTGCATTGTCATGGCATTCGACGTACTGAATGGCTTGTTGAGGTTGGATGAAATGAGCAGGTCCTACTTTCCCGACATTTGCTGTTAGGATATTAGAAAAATCATTGGCTGGATGTTGACTATCACAACGGTGACCGACTAAGAGTGCTCTCTTGACCGTATCCCGGAAATTATCACTGAAAAAGCCAAAATCTGGTAATCGTTTTGAGTTGTACTGGTGAGCGAGCTGATCTTCAGAGAGGCTTGTATCCATCTTCCACCCTTCCCCATAGAGATAGACATTAGGATAGATTTTACGGAGCTCCTCTGCAATCTCTGTCATGGTTTGAATGTCTATGATTCCCATCAAGTCAAAGCGAAAACCATCAAAGCCGTAGAGGGAAACCCATTGCTTGAGGGATTGCTTGATATAGTGTCTTACCATGGAACGTTCACTTGCGACATCATTCCCACAGAAGGTTCCATTAGTCCTCTCTCCTTCTGCATTATAGCGGTAGAAATAACCGGGTACGATTTGTTCAAATGCATACTCATCGGCCTGGTAGACGTGATTGTAGACCACATCCATGATAACACTGAGATTAGATTGGTGATAGGTTTCAATAGCATCTTGGAGCTCCCAAATCCGTGCATAAGGATCGTTGGGGTCACTGGCATAACTACCTTCTGGAACATTGTATTGGACAGGATCATAACCCCAGTTATAGGCTTTCCATTGATTCTCTTCATCAACACTACCGAAATCATAGACAGGAAGTAACTGTACATGGGTAATGCCAAGTTTTTGAAGGTAATCAAATCCAAGGATTTGACCATTGAGTTGAGGCGATTCTGTCAAGCCTTTAAACTTACCAGGGTGTTTAAAGCCGGCCTCTTTTTGGACAGAGAAGTCCCGAACGCTCATCTCGTAGATGATTGCTTCTGTCGAGTCTAGTTGATGAGCAGCACGTGTGATAGGACGTGTGATCTTCTTGCGGTCGACGACTAAGCTATCTCCAGAGTTTGCTAAAGAGGATAGAGCATAGGGATCGTGGATCCGACGTTCTAGGTCATTGACACGGAACTCATAGTGGTAGGCAGCTCCTTCCCAGTCCCCTTTAAGCAAAAGTTCCCAGACTCCATTTTCTGTACGATGCATTGGATAGACCTGATCTTCGATATGAAGGGTCACATCTTGCGAAATGGGTGCCCAGAATTTAAATTGCGTCTGATTTGGTGTGTAAAAACTTCCTAAATCTTCTCCAGTATAGGTGAAGGTTTGATCGAAAATGGGTTTGCGAACGATGTTTCGATAGTGGAGTATAGAAGAATTTCCAGTAGCATCGTAGATGGTGTACTCTTCTCCGAGTTCAAGTGGAATAGGGCTTAAGAAATAGTCTCCTGTGTCAGTCGCTGCACTTGACGTTTTGACAGGGATTAAGGCAAGATGACCTTGGTTCGTTTTCAAATAAAAAGGAAGGATATGCTCCTCTCCCTTTTGGATACGAATGAGGTCTTGGTCATCTAAATAAGCAGTAAATGTAGACATAAAGACTCCTAAAGTTTCGTAATGGTATGGTCAATCAATTGACGGTAGCAGACGGTTTTTCCTTCTTTGTGATCTTTGATGATTTGAAGGATGGTCCGGACAGATTCACGCCCGAGTTCCACCGCATTGATGTCAATATAGGCTTCAATATCGAGTCGTGGCTTGATCGAATCAAAGGAAATAATCGGGATTGTCAGCTGGTGTTCTAATAGGTATTGGCGCACCCCTTCAGCAACGAGAATATCGGTCGTCATAATCGCATCTAGTTCTGTTAACGGTAGACTCTCCATCATTTGATAAGAATTATCTTCTAACATAAACCCAAATGAAAAATGAACGAGTTTTTCATCGAGAGGAATCCCTGCTTTTTGGAGGGCTTCTTTATAACCTTGGTAGCGGTCTTGAGACACAAACAGCTCTTTGTTTCCCCCGATAAAAGCAATTTTTCGGTAGTTTTGTTGAATGAAATAATCTGTCGCATCAAATGCAGCCTTGATATTATCATTATCCACTAGCGATACAAAAGGTGAAGCTGCCTTTCCGAGAATGAGGAAGGGGAACTTGTCTTTGATCGCAAATTCAACGAGGGGATCATTCGGGTTGGAATAAAGGAAAATCAAACCATCTACACGATTTCCGTAGATGAGTTGTTTGAGGTTGTCGAGCCGCCGTTCTTCATTTTGCCCCGTACAGATTTGGATGGCATAATCATTGTCTGACGCGATCTGGGTAATCCCTCTTAAAACAGTTGGGAAGAAAGGATTCTGGTAGAAGACGTCACTGTCGATTGGTAGGACCAAAGCAATGACTTGACTAGATTGGCTGACAAGGCTGCGAGCATTAAGATTGGGATGGTAGTCCAATTCGACCATGGCCTCACGGACACGTTTTTTTGTTTCATCACTAATCGTGGATTTGTTTTGGATGACGCGCGTGACAGTTGAAGGCGCGACGCCAGCGAGTTTCGCCACATCTTTGATGGTAACACGCATGAGAAAACCTCCTAGTGGTGATAGTCTGGATCACGGAAGTGGGTCTTATAAAATACCATAGCAAGATAGAGTACAAATAAGACATTTTGGATCATGATCGTCGTAGTAAATACTTGATGGAATAGTAAACTGATGAAGACACTCAGTAAAATAGGGAGTCCCAAGCAATTCAGAATACAATTGAAACATTCCTTGAAAGTTTGTAGTGAAAAGAGTCGAGATTTTCGTGTCAAGTAGAGGAAGAAAGATGCCCCTACGATGAGAATCAAATAATTGACTGTCGATAAGAAGCCAGAGAAAATCACGAGAAAGAGACTGACAGGGAGTCGATTTTCACGGAACCAATCGCTAGAGATAGCTTGAGTGAAGCTTTTTTTATCCCGGAGGCTCTCTTGATTGATAGCCTGGTATGAGACGGTAGCGAGTTCTTTATTTTCTTTTGAGATGATCAACTGTTTTCGACCAAAATGGAGGGTTAACTCCTTGCCTTCACTCGCCTTTGCTTCTTGGCCCAAGACAACCTGTCCTTTTGAAGTCTTGTGTACAGGGCTAGTTCCTGTATAGGTGAGCTCTTGGTCTTTGATCACGACGTGTTCTTGGATATCTTTCATGACGTCATTTGATAAGGGATCAAACACATCGCTGACAAAGGTTGTTAAGGGATAGGTTTTGAGTTGAGCGTTTTGAAGAGCCACTGGTAATAGTGTGACAGAAATCAGAAAGAAAGAAGTAAAAATCATTTGGAACCAACTCAGATTTTTGCGGTTTGCAAAAGAAGAGCGGAAATTGAAGATACTTGCGAAATAATTAAAAGGATAGGGCATGAGATGACCTTTCTAAACATAAGAGAATCAGAGGTGCAAAGAGGAATATCTTTGATTGATTTTATTCTTAACGAAGGGTAGTAAAGCATCCACCATACTACCCTTAACTTAAAAATAAAATGTGTTTGAAATAAGGTTCTATTTTATCCTTTATCCCCACCAGCTGTCAAGCCTGAAACAAAGTTCTTTTGTAGGAAGAAGAATAGGATACAGATTGGAACCGCGATCAAAATGGCACCGGCTGCAAAGAAGGCGATTTTTTGATTTTTTTGGTCACTGATAAAGGTTTGAAGACCAACGGCTACCGTATAGTTCACTTCGTCACGAAGCAAGAATTTAGACAAGATATAGTCTCCGAAAGGCCCCATGAAAGCCCAAAGCGCTTGAACGGCAATCATTGGACGAACAAGAGGAAGGACGATTTGCCAGAAGCGACGGAAGTGTCCAGCTCCATCCAATTTCGCAGATTCATCGAGGGAAATTGGAACAGTATCGAAGTATCCCTTCATCAACCAGGCATTCATTGGAATACCACCACCAACATAAAGGAAGATCAAGAACCAAGGTTGGTTCAAGGCATTCAGCATCAAAGCCATAACGAAGAAGGCTGTGAGGGCTGCCATGGTTGGGACCATTTGAATAATCAAGAAGAAGACCAAACTTTGTTTACGCGCCAAGAAATTGTAACGGCTGTATGCGTAACCTGCGAAGGTAACGATACTTGTTTGTACAATCATGGTGATAATGGCGATAACCAAGGTGTTCATATACCAAGTGCCATAATGAGTTTCAGAGAAAAGTTTTGAGAAGTTATCAAAACTAAGATTGCCACTAAAATCAAGTGTAAAGGCACTGACATTCCCTGATTTGAAGGCTGATAGAACCGTAATCAACAATGGATAAATGATAACGATTGAAAGAACCACCATGTACAGGTAAGTCAAGAAATGATTGAGGCGGCGTTTAAATTGAACTGAATTTTTCATTTTATACATCCTCCATATCAAATGCATGTAGTTTCTTGAAGGCAACCATAGAGATTGAGATCACAATCACAGAGATAATCAAGGTTACCGCTGCGGCCATTGAATATTGAGGAGAAGAATTGGTTGTCAACTTGTAGATCCATGAGATCAAGATATCTGTAGATCCGGCGTTTCCTCCGACAGAACCAGGTCCTCCATCGTTAAACAAGTAAATGATGGAGAAGTTATTAAAGTTGAAAGTATATTGACTGATCAAAGTTGGAGCTGCAACAGCCATAATCATTGGGAAAGTGATGCTGCGGAATTTTTGCCAACCGTTGGCACCATCAATATAAGCAGCTTCGTAAAGATCGTTTGGAATAGATTGAAGAATCCCTAAAGTCAAGACGTAAATGTAAGGGAAGCCGAGCCAACCTTGCATCATAATCAAAGCAATTTTTGTCCAAGTAGGATCTGTTTTCCAAGGAATCAAAATGCCATCTAAGAATGGGAAGATCTTCGCAAACAATGGGATAACTTGTGCATTGATAGCACCGACACTATCGTTAAACATATTTGAGAAAGTTAAGATAGTGATGAAGGCTGGAACAGCCCATGGGAGCAAGAAGATAACCCCAAAGATTCGTTTTCCTTTTACGAATGGTTGGTTTGCAACAATAGCGGTCAAGATACCGAGTACGATTTGAAGAGTAGAAGCTGCGAGTGCCCAAATCAAGGTCCAGCCAAGAACAGATGTAAAGGCTGAGCGGAAGGTACTCAAGGTCCACATATTAGTGAAGTTTTGGAACCCGATCCAATCGAGCAAGGTTGTTGGAGCGGTATGTTTGAAGTCGTAGTTGGTAAAGGCGATCATCAAAGTTACTAAAACTGGGAAGATAATCGCAAATGTCATAGCAATGTATGAAGGAATGATCAATAAATATGGGAAGCCATTTTCATAGATCGCATGAACCATATCTTTCAAGGTTTTTGGAACTGCAATCCCGTTGTTGATGCGTTTAGCAACTGTTCCAGCATCCTTAATATTTAAGGCATAAAATAGGAAGTAAACAATGGTAATGATCAAGTGGAAGGCGCCACGAATCAAGATAAAGAGAGAATTATCTTGTCCACGGACGGTTCCAAGTGTAACCAATTTCGCTAATTCTCCAACTCCGATTCCTAGGAAATAGGCGAGAAAGAGAACAGTTACGGCAAGAAAAATATAGCCTTTGGTTTTTTGTTTGTTATAAATTTGCCCAAGACCCGGGATCAAAGAGAGCCACATAGCCTTTTTAGGGTTTTGTTCTGTAGTCATTCAAATCTCCTTATAATGTCCTTGCTAGAGAGCAAGAAGACAAGTCAGACAGTAAGTTGTGTTTGAAAATTGAACATAAGAGGTTGGGACTTTGTCTCCAACCTCTTACTCACACCTAAAAACTGTCTTATTTGCTACCGAATTTTTGTTCGATAGTTTCTTTAATCAATTTCACTGCATCGTCAGCAGATGCTTTTGCAGATTTTTTACCACTTACAGCATCGAAAAGCATAGTAGCAGCTGGATCCCAAACAGCACTCATTTCTGAGATATTTGGCATTGGTTGAGCGTTCTTGAATTGATCAACAACGGCAGTTGTCAATTCATCGTTTTTGCTAACCGCATATTTACGAGCTTCTGTGTTGGCAGGAACTTCATTGGTCTTGTCAAACAAAGCTTTTTGTTGATCAGTACTTGTCAAGAAGTCAATGAATTTTTGAGCGCCATCAAGGTTTTTCGCACCTGCAGGGATAACCCAAGCTTTACCACCACCAAAGGCAGAGTATTGTTTTCCGTTTGGAAGAGTTGGAATCGTTGCGACACCGTAGTTTACTTTAGCTTCTTTCAATGAAGCAGCTTTCCAAGGACCATCGATGATAGCAGCTGTTTTACCTTCTTGGAATTGTGTTTGGATGAAGTTAGCAGCACCTTTTGTATCTTGCAAACCTTTTGGCCATTTAGCATACCAAGTTTTTGCATATTCGATACCATCGATAGAACCTTGGTTGTTCAATCCAATATCTTTAGGATCTGTACCGTCTTTACCAAACACATAACCGCCGTTACCTGAAAGTAAACCGTAAGTGTAGTAGAAGTTTGTCCAGTCAGCTAAGAAGGCAGTTGTTTTACCAGGTTCGCTAGCGAAGTCGTACTTGCTATCTTTTGCAAGATTTTCAAGATCACCAAATGTTTTTGGAGCTTCGCTTAAAAGATCTTTGTTATAGTAGAGAACCAATGTTTCGATGACAGCAGGTGCACCGTAAACTTTACCACCGTTTGTTACAAGAGCTTCAGTTGTTTTATCTGTATGGCTATCTTTGTTTAATGTCACTTCAGCCAATTGACCATCGCTACCAAGACCACCTACACGGTCGTATGGTGCCATCATAACGTCTGGAGCTTTTTTAGATTGGTTATCAAGAGAAAGGTTATCCAATCCACCAAGAGCATCACCAGTCTTGATGTTAATTTTTACGCCATTTTCTTTTTCAAAAGCTTTTGCAGCTTCTTCAACATAAGATTTGTAGCCTTTGTCTACATAGACGTTGATTTCTTTACTTGCCTCAGAAGAACCTGATGAGTTATTGCTACAAGCAGCAAGTAAGAAGCCGGCAAAACCAACTGTACCAAGTACAGCAGCACTACGTAAAATTGTACGTTTCATGATTTATTCCTCCTAAAGAATAAAAAAAGATAATAATTAGAAACCGTTTTAGACAAACGTTTTCCTAAAACGACTTAAGTATATCACAAGGCGAAAACGTTTGCAAGTGATTTTGAGAAAATTTTTTAAAAATATTTTAATTCCGAACTTTCTTCTATAAAATACATTAAATTTGTTGACATTAGCCAAAGGAAAGAATACACTAAGGGGGTGAGGACATTCTGAAAAAAGTTAAAAAAGTTTTTAAGAAATCCCTTGCAGAAAATAGGGAAAAAGTTTATAATAACATGGTACGCAAACGTTTTCGCAAAAATTGCGTAAACTGAGTTGCGCCTGTTCGATTTTTAACAAAGAGTAGAGCCGCTTGAGAGCTGGATACGACTCTGCAACGATACCCATACCGTGCACCGAATCGCAGGCTTCAAAGAAATAAAAAAAGGTGGTAACCCATGAAAAAACGTCAAAGTGGTGTTTTGATGCACATTTCTTCCCTTCCTGGACAATACGGGATCGGATCATTCGGTCAATCAGCATATGATTTTGTTGATTTCCTCGTTCGGACCAAGCAACGTTACTGGCAAATCTTGCCGCTTGGTACAACTAGTTATGGAGATTCTCCATACCAATCTTTCTCAGCTTTTGCTGGGAACACTCATTTTATTGATTTCGATCTTTTGATTGAACGAGGTTTGTTGACAGAAGCAGATCTTAAAGGAGTGGACTTTGGTCAAGATCCTACTCAAGTGGATTATGCAAAGGTTTTCGAACAACGTCGTCCGCTACTTGAAAAAGCCGTTGCGAACTTCTTGAAATCAGGTGATCAAAAAGAATTCCAAGCCTTTTGCGAAGCCAATGCTTCTTGGTTGGAACTATTTGCAGAATACATGGCTATCAAAGAACACTTTGATTTAAAAGCCTGGACAGAATGGCCAGATGCAGCTATTCGTGCACGTGAACCAAAAGCTTTGGCTCAATACCGTGAAGAATTGGCGGATCAATTGACTTACCATCGTGTGACTCAATTCTTCTTCTTCCAACAATGGTTGGCCTTGAAAGCTTATGCCAATGACCATCACATTGAAATCGTCGGAGACATGCCAATCTATGTAGCGGAAGATTCAAGTGACATGTGGGCGAACCCTCATCTCTTCAAAACAGATAAAAACGGGAAAGCGACTTGCATCGCAGGATGCCCGCCAGATGAATTCTCAGCAACTGGTCAACTTTGGGGGAACCCAATCTATGACTGGGAAGCAATGGACAAAGATGGCTACCAATGGTGGATTGAACGCTTGCGTGAAAGCTTCAAGATCTACGACATCGTGCGGATCGACCACTTCCGTGGTTTTGAGTCTTACTGGGAAATCCCTGCTGGATCAGATACAGCAGCACCAGGTAAATGGGTTAAAGGTCCTGGCTACAAACTCTTTGCAGCTGTGAAGGAAGAGCTCGGTGATTTGAACATCATCGCTGAGGACCTTGGCTTTATGACAGATGAAGTCATCGAACTTCGTGAAAGCACTGGCTTCCCAGGAATGAAGATTCTTCAATTTGCCTTCAATCCGGACGATGAAAGTATCGATAGCCCTCACTTGGCACCAAACAATTCTGTGATGTATACAGGAACACATGATAACAACACAGTTCTTGGATGGTACCGCAATGAAATCGACGATCCAACTCGTGAGTACCTTGCTCGTTATACTAACCGGAAAGAGTACGAATCTGTACCGCATGCGATGCTTCGTACAGTCTTTGCTTCCGTCAGCTTCATGGCGATTGCTACTATGCAGGACTTGCTCGAGTTGGATGGTTCAGCTCGGATGAACTTCCCATCTACTCTCGGTGGTAACTGGTCATGGCGAATGACAGCGGATCAATTGACTCCAGCTGTCGAGCAAGAATTGCTTGATTTCACTACGATCTATCGTCGTGAAAACAAAGACTTGAAAAAAGAAGTTAAGAAAGCAAAAAAATAATCTTTCCCCCCTATTAAAATTGTTGAAACAAAGGAGACTCCCAACATGGAATCATTACAAAAATATGTGATTGATCATCATCAAAAAACAATTGCTGAATGTTCAAATGAAGAATTGTACATTGCCTTGCTAAATTACACGAAGCAAGCAAGCGCTCAAAAGAAATTAAATACTGGTAAGAAAAAAGTTTACTACATCTCAGCTGAGTTCTTGATCGGTAAACTCTTGTCTAACAACTTGATCAACTTGGGTCTTTACGACGATGTTAAAAAAGAATTGTCAGATGCTGGTAAAGACTTGATCGAAGTCGAAGAAGTGGAATTGGAACCATCACTTGGTAACGGTGGTTTGGGACGTTTGGCAGCCTGCTTTATCGACTCTATCTCAAGCCTTGGTTTGACAGGGGATGGGGTTGGTTTGAACTACCACTTTGGTTTGTTCCAACAAGTCCTTAAAAACAACCAACAAGAAACGATTCCAAATGCATGGTTGACTGACCAAAGCTGGCTCGTTCGTTCAAGCCGTAGCTACCAAGTGCCATTTGCACACTTCACATTGACTTCTACCCTTTATGATATCGATGTCCCTGGTTACAAGATTGAAACCAAGAACCGTTTGCGTTTGTTCGACTTGGATTCAGTTGATTCATCTATTATTGAAGATGGTATTAACTTTGACAAGACAGATATCGCTCGCAACTTGACCCTCTTCTTGTACCCAGATGATAGTAACCGTCAAGGGGAATTGCTCCGTATCTTCCAACAATACTTCATGGTATCAAACGGTGCACAATTGATCATCGACGAAGCCATCGAAAAAGGAAGCAACTTGCATGACCTTGCTGACTATGCTGTTGTCCAAATCAACGATACTCACCCATCAATGGTCATCCCTGAATTGATCCGTCTTTTGACAGAACGTGGTATTGGAATGGATGAAGCCATCTCTATCGTTCGTAGCATGACGGCTTACACTAACCACACAATCCTTGCAGAAGCCCTTGAAAAATGGCCACTTGAATTTTTGCAAGAAGTGGTTCCTCACTTGGTTCCAATCATTGAAGAATTGGACCGCCGTGTTCGTGCTGAATACAAAGATCCAGCTGTTCAAATCATCGATGAGAATGATCGCGTACATATGGCCCACATGGATATCCACTACGGATACAGTGTAAACGGGGTTGCAGCTCTCCATACAGAAATCTTGAAGAATTCTGAGTTGAAGGCCTTCTACGATATTTACCCTGAAAAATTCAACAACAAAACAAACGGGATTACCTTCCGTCGTTGGCTCATGCATGCCAACCCAACCTTGTCACACTACTTGGATGATATCCTCGGACGTGACTGGCACCATGACGCATCTAAATTGGAAGACCTTCTTTCTTATGAAGATAAAGATGCAGTCAAAGCAAAATTGGAAAACATCAAGTCTCACAACAAACGGAAATTGGCTCGTTTCTTGAAAGACCATCAAGGTGTGGAAATCAATCCAAATTCTATCTTTGATACCCAAATCAAACGTCTTCACGAATACAAACGTCAACAAATGAACGCTTTGTATGTGATCCACAAATACTTGGACATTAAAGCTGGAAATATCCCTGCTCGTCCAATCACTGTTCTCTTTGGTGGTAAAGCAGCTCCTGCCTACACTATTGCACAAGATATCATCCACTTGATCCTTTGCTTGTCTGAAGTGATTGCAAACGATCCAGCAGTAGCTCCACACTTGCAAGTTGTTATGGTAGAAAACTACAACGTAACTGCTGCAAGCTACTTGATCCCAGCTAGCGATATTTCTGAGCAAATCTCTCTTGCTTCGAAAGAAGCTTCAGGTACTGGTAACATGAAATTCATGTTGAATGGTGCATTGACACTTGGTACGATGGATGGAGCTAACGTGGAAATCGCTGAATTGGTTGGACGTGACAACATCTATATCTTCGGTGAAGATTCAGAAACAGTTATCGATCTTTACGCTAAATCAGCATACAAATCAGCAGACTTCTATGAACGTGAAGCCATCAAACCATTGGTAGACTTCATCGTCAGCGATGCCGTTCTTGCTGTTGGGGACAAAGAACGCTTGACTCGTCTTCACAATGAATTGATCAACAAAGACTGGTTCATGACTCTTCTTGACTTGGAAGACTACATTGTCACCAAAGAACGCATGTTGGCTGACTACGAAGACCGTGATGCATGGTTGGATCAAGTCATCGTTAACATTGCGAAAGCAGGATTCTTCTCATCTGACCGTACGATCGCTCAGTACAACGAAGACATCTGGCACTTAAACTAATCACCCGATATTAGACCAAGGTTCTTAGGACCCTGGTCTTTTTCATTTCTTGTTATTTGGGAAGAAAAAGGAAGGAATTTAAAGAATGGACACTTCTGTAAACAGTGTTGTTTTTTTGAATTTTTCCGATCCGGCAGGGAAAAAATTACATAATTTTTTATTTCAATCTTCAAATCTAATATATAGGTATAAAAAAATACTTCCCCTAAAAAATCCTTCTGGTGAAATTTATAAAAAGATAAACTGGGGTAAAAATCCTTGAAAATAAAGGATTTTTTTACAGGTGCTTACATATATTTTCAACGAAAGGATGAGGAAGGTCCGGAAGCTTTGGTATTTCAAGTTATTATATCTTTAAAGTAAAATAAAAAATTAAATAGACAAATATTTAAAAATGGTTGATTGTGCTACAATAGAGTTAACTGGCAGTAGCATATTTTTGCCTCTACAGTGAGATTTTTTTAAACATAAACAAAAAGGAGAGTTTTGAAAATGAAAAGCTATCGTGAACATGTTTCGAAGCAGGAAAAATTTTCAATTCGTAAGTTGTCAGTCGGTGTTGTATCATTGGCCATCGCTGGATTGGCTACTGTTAATACCTACGGAGCAGAAGTGAAAGCGGATGAGGCAACAACGCCTGCAACTGAAGCAACCACTACAGAGACAACAACAAGTGATGCAGCTGTTGCAACAAGTTCTAAGTTGACATCTACAACTGTTACAGAAGGAAATAAAACAGTTACGACTACTTATGTAGAATCACCAGAACTTGAAAAAGCAATAACTGATGCAGCTACAGAAGGTGTGACCGTTACAGAAGAAGCTGAAAAAGTCCAACCATCTATCGCAGCAGCAGAAGCAGATAATAAAGCTCAAACAGCTGAAATCAACACAGTCGTTGAAAACTACAAAAAGGCCAAAGCTGAGTATGAAGCAAAATCTCAAGAAATCACATTGATTGAAAAGAGAAATGCGGAAGCAGAAGCAGATTATCAAAAGAAAGTAGCAGAGTACAATCAGCAAAAGGCAGCTTATGATAAAGCTTTAGAAGAGTACAATGCTAAAAAGGCAGCTTATGATGCTAAAGTAGCAGAAAAAGCAGCGGCGGATAAGGTTAATGCAGAAGCCAAAGCTAAGTATGATGCAGAAATGGCTGTTTATAATGCAGCTAAAGCACAATACGATAAAGATTTACAAGAGTACCAAGCTAAGAAAGCTCAGTACGATAAAGATAAAGCAGCTTATAATCAATTGGTAGCGAAGAAGGCAGAAGAAGATGCTGCCAAGGCTCAATACGAAGCTGATCTTAAAAAGTACAATGTTGAAAAAGCACAGTACGAAAATGATTATATTGCTTATCAAAAGAAATTAGCTGAATACGAAGTTGCCAAAAAACAATATACGGACGCGAAACAAGCATACGACAAATATATGACAGACAATGCGTATGCTGACCTTAAAAATGTTTCAACTGTTCAAGATTTGACCTTCCAACGTGAAGGTGGTGCAACTCACACCATTGACGGCATCAGCACTTATCTAACTCGTGATGCTCAAGCTCGTTTAAATACAAGCAATGTCCATCAATATGATTCCAATAAATTGGAAGCTTCAGATATTGTAGCGGCTAGTCCTTGGGCCAATAATGAAACTGAGTACATTCAAGTGAAGGAAGGCGATAAATTTGTCGTTACTTATGATAACTTGAATCAGTCTAGCATGCGTGAAAATACGGATATGCATCCAATCAAACGTGTGATTTACCGTTATGAGATTTTAAGTCTTCCATCAAATGATGGCAAAGGGATTGCAGCAGTCAACGCAGATCCAACGGTAACCATGACAGTGGGTGCTTCAACAGATAAAGACAAACCTGTTAAGGTTGCTGTCGATGTTGAATTCTATGATGGTGATGGCAATAAATTTGATTTGACTCAACGCAATGCCATTGTCGCTTTGAACTCGCTCAACCACTGGACAGGTGCTTCCTATGTCGATAGTGGAGACAAACCTCGTGCCCTTACAGTAGAAGCCAAAGATAAAGATGGCAACACTGTTCGTGGAACTTGGGATCCATATGCAGATGGTTCATCCATGAGCATTGAAAACAATGAAGTGAAGGTTAAAACAGGAAAAGCAGACTTTGGTACTGCAACTGTTTCCATTTCAGCAGACAACCCTCTCAAAATTGTGACTCAGAAATATGGTTATGTTAAAGATGACACAGGTAAATGGGTTCCTGGTACGACACCTGAGAAGGAAGAAGTAACGGATGCGTTAACTGTAAATGCTTCGGGTTCAGGAAGTGTTCATTCTATTGGTACAGAAGAATTTACCTTTGAAGGTAAGGATGATGTTATCGGATCATACAAAGTAGATGCAACTACAGGTCAAATTACGTTCACACCTAAGAAGAAATTTGAAAACGTGGAACACCAAGAGTCTGTAAATGTTGGAAATAATAAATTTATTCCAATTCCAAACTCAAGTGTTTCTTATGATGCTGCTACTAAAGAAGTGACTTCCTTTAAAGATAACCAATATATTGAACATGGCTCTGTCTTTAACGGTGAATCTTCAACAACTCTTGAAGGTTGGGATAATCCATCTTCTCCATACCTCTATTATGGTGGAGCAGGCTTGAAGATGTCAGATGGACACTTAGTCTTTACGGCTAATGGTGCCAATGCGGCTGGTCAACCAACGGTTTACTGGTTTGCCATCAACTCAAATGTAGGTCTTCCTAAAGAGCCAGGAGAAGAACCGAAAGAGCCAACAAAACCAACAGAACCAAAGGCTCCAACTCCACCAACACCAACAGTTGTGGAAGTGCCAGCAGAGCCAAGTAAACCTGAAGAACCTAAATCACCAACTCCGCCAACAGCACCTAACTACACTGTGATTACGGTCGATGTGGAGGAACCAAAAGCTCCAACTCCACCAAAAGCTCCAACCCCACCAACTCCTGAAGTCGTTCCAAATACGAATCCGGTGAAACCGGAAGCTGAAGTGAAATGGCATAAGAATAAAGTGGTAACGGAAACAGATATTCCAACCCCACCAACACCAGTTCCTCCAACTCCACCAACTCCATACAACCCACCTACACCAATTGTTCCACCTACACCAATCGTTCCACCAACTCCAGAGGTTCCAACCGAACCAACTCCTGAAGTTCCGGAACAGCCTGTACAACCTGCGCAACCACAAACACCTACGCTTCCAAATACAGGTACAGAAAGCTCAACTGCAGCTGTTCTTGCAGGTGCGATGGCTGGATTGCTTGGATTGGGTCTTGCACGCAAGAAAAAAGAAGATTAATTCTTATTTCTGTCGTTCATTCATCTAAATAAAGAAAGTCAGAAGGCAAGTTCTTCTGGCTTTTTTGATGGAGTGATGACCAAATAGTTGAGAAATAGAACAGAATAGTTTTTGGATAAGGAGAGGAAATGGCTTTTATAGACCAAATCGTGTCGAAATGAAGCAGAATAGAAATAGATGACACAAGAAGAAAGAAATGAGATATACTGGTGGTGTTCGAATGAAAGTTTATAGGACTCCGTTATATCTCTAATCATTCCAATGATACAGTTGCGATGGCTTTTTCATCTTTTGCACACATTACTTTTCCAAATGAATTTCATTTGAACGTATCAGTGATCAGGCAAGTGCTTCCACGGTTTTGAGGCGCTTGCCTTTCTATCTGTATCGCGATATAATAGGGTGTAAGAAATGAAAAGGAGTTTGTATGAAAAAGAAACCTATCTATCTTTACATCCTGTTATTTTTCTCTACGGTTGGAACCCTAACATGGGCCATCCCTATTTTCGGAGGTCCAAAGAGTGCTGAATTGACCGATGATATCGAGAAAGCAATGGAGTTAACAAACGCTCAAGATAAGGCTAACTATGTACTCTACCAAGATAAATTGGGGCAACTCAATCAGTCTCCACTAACCTTTTTATTTGTTTCTCTGATTATTATCGCCTTGCTCGCAACTTTCTACTTTGTCTTTATGAAGGAGGATCTGTTAACAGCCCATTATACTTATATGGGACAGATTGTGTTGAGTCAAGTATACTCCTGTTATCGTTATTTTACAGAAAGTCCATTATTAGCTACTTTTTCAAATCCAGATCTTTTTAAACGGTATTCTTTCGCAACATTTGTTGCTTTGTTATATATGACTGCTTTATCCCTTCTCTTCTTTGGAATTATTTTGTATAAAACCTTGCGCTTGAGAAAAGCTCAAGCTAGGGCATAATAGATGAGTGTGAATGGAGCTCTCTTAGAGGATAAGAGAGCTTCTTGATTGGAGAAAAAAGATGAAAGTATCCTTTGTGTATATTAGTCTGAGTGGGAATACAGAGAGTTTTGTTCGCCGTTTAAGTGACTATTTGCTGGAAGCCCATCCCGGACTTGAAATCGAGAAAGTGCATGTGAAAGACCTGGTCAAAGAGGGCCAGCCCTTCTTTGAAATGACCAATCCTTTTATTACTTTTTTGCCAACCTATTTGGAGGGTGGAAATGGTGTTGACAATGGCGATGTGGAAATTTTGACGACAGATGTCGCAGATTTTATTGCTTACGGAGGCAACGCCAGCAAGTGCTTAGGAGTGGTTGGATCAGGCAATCGGAATTTTAACAATCAATATTGTTTAACCGCTAAGCAATACAGCCAACGCTTTGGTTTCCCTATGTTAGCCGATTTTGAAATGCGGGGGATGTTGGGAGATATTAAAAAAGTAGCCGCCATTGTAGAAGATTTGTATCATCTGTAAAATAAAGAGAGGCTGGGACAAAAGTCCTAGCCTCTTAATTGTTTTTGGATTGTCGAGCAAGACGCAGTGG
>OKWN01000382.1_pt1 | contig 21922 bp, 22 predicted proteins | sample 1607151 | NCBI WGS metagenome assembly OKWN01 (sample SAMN07501046, study PRJEB24779) | human gut metagenome | isolation source: stool | host: human infant | place: USA: Pittsburgh, PA | reverse complement strand
ATATATAATTTATAAAAACTAGTATAAAATAATTATAGCAAAATATAGCTGTTGTTATTGAAGGTAAAGATAAAATACTTGTAGTATTATAAGTTTATATTCCAAAATGAAGAAAAAGTATAATATAATAATTGTATTAATAGAAATAAATACAAGGATGTGAAAAAATGCAAAATAAAAACTCTATTATGGCAACGTTCTTTATAGGTACTATAGGGGTTATGCTTATATTGAGTGGAATAATTTTTCTTATTTATTGTTTTTCATATGAGGTGAAAAATAAGAAAAAAGTGTACAATGAATCAAAGATATTAGCCATAGTATGTATAATAATTGGAATAATAATGTCGACTTTATCATTTTTATATTTTACATATTAGGGTATTATAAATTATCTAGAATATAAGGGGGGATGTATTATGTCATTTACAAGTAAAATACTTTTGTTTTTTGTAATCTTGGGGGCAATTAATATAATCATACTTTTAGTAATAAAGAATAAATCTAGATCTATAAAGGTTGAAAAAAAGGAAAAACGCAAAAAAGGTGATATAAGAGTATTAAATTATGATGATGAAGATTTACTTTGTATGGTGGACAATGATTTAGAGTTTAAGTATGGGTATGGATGTAGTGATTTAGAAGTATTTAAAAATATGAAGACAACTCATAGAAATATGTATACTTTACTCTGGTTTGATACAGAGATGCAAAATGGAGGATTAGGAGAATATTTTTTTAATGTAAGCAATATAACTATGAATTATTTAGAAAAAGCGCTTGAAGACGTGAAGGCTTTGGAATTATTCAAAGAATATAGGAAATTTATGGAAAATAATGATGTCATAGAAGCAATAAATCATATAAATAAAAGAAGTGTTGAAGAGTATTCTGAATTTATGAGTGAGTTTGATTTTTCTAACTTTAATAACTTATACGAAAAAATAGATTTAAGATTATTTATGGCTAATTATATTAGAGAAAATATAGTTGATTTTTCTGATTTAAGTGAAGAAGAATTAAAAATTTTAAGAGAAATGGAAGAAGAACAAAAGCTAATAGAAAATAATTAAGTGAATATAAAATGCCACCCATTTTGGGTGGCATTTTATAAGCTTAAGATAAAATACTTTATAGAGGAGACGTTATGAGCGAACAAATTGATTTAACTAGTGGTAATATTGTTGAAAAATTGGTAAAACTATCATTACCGATAATGGGAACTGCTTTTATACAAATTGCCTACAGCCTTATAGATATGATTTGGGTTGGAAAAATAGGTAGTAAGTCTGTGGCTGCAGTTGGAACAGCAGGATTTTATCCTTGGCTTGCCATGGCATTTATTATGATTTCGAAAGTCGGTGGAGATATTAAAGTTGCACAAAGTGTAGGAGAAAAAAATGAAAAAGGCACTAAATACTATATTAAATCTGCAATTGAGATTAATATGATTTTATCTTTTTTGTATAGTTTAGTTCTAATCTGTTTTAAGAGTCCGCTTGTTGGATTTTTTAAATTAGAAGATATGGAAGTTATTAATATGGCTGAGCAATATTTAGTTATTGTAGGATTCGGTATGATGTTTTATTTTATAAACCCTGTATTTACATCAATATTCTTAGGCCTAGGAAATAGCAAGTCACCATTTAAAATAAATACAATAGGTTTAGTTACTAATATTATTCTAGACCCAGTGTTAATATTTGGGATAGGACCATTACCTGAAATGGGGGTGGAGGGTGCTGCTCTTGCTACGATTATATCTCATATAGTTGTGTCATTATGTTTTATCTATTTAATTATGAAAGATAATGCAAATCATTTTAAAATTAAACTATTTAGGGAAATTGATTTTAGTTATTATAAAACTTTATTTGTACTTGGGATACCAGTGGCACTTCAAAATGGATTATTTACTATTTTTTCTATGATAATGGGAGTTATAGTAGCATCTTTTGGGCCAGTAGCAATTGCAGTTCAAAAAGTAGGGTCTCAAATAGAATCCATATCTTGGAATAGTTGTGAAGGATTTGCATCGGCTTTATCTAGTTTTGTAGGGCAAAATTATGGTGCTAAGAAAATTGATAGAATAAATAAAAGTATTAAATATGCATTAATAGGTGTATTTATATGGGGTATTTTAACAACAGTAATATTAGTATTTTTAGGAGAGCCAATATTTAGATCTTTTATAAATGAACCAGAGGCAATTTTAAAAGGCGTAGATTATTTAAAAATACTAGGATATTCCCAACTTTTTATGTGTTTAGAAATTACAGTTGCTGGAATTTTTAAAGGATTAGGTAGAACATATATACCTTCAATAATAATTGCAGTATTAACTGGTTGTAGAATACCATTAGCAATTTTACTTTGCAGGCCTGATATACTTGGGTTAAATGGAGTTTGGTGGAGTATAACATTAAGTAGTATGGTAAAAGGTATTTTATTGGTGAGTATTTTGGTTGTCCTTAGGAAAACACATAAATTATATTTGAGTGAAGATTATCTATAAGTAAAAACTATTGCATTATAGACTATGGAGTTACACCATAGTCTATAATGTTTTTAGAAATAAAAAGGAGTTGAGAAATTGAAGTTTTCAATAGGACAGGTAAGTAAATTATTTGAGATAAGTAAAGATACTTTAAGACATTATGATAAAATTGGAGTTTTAAAGCCAGAAGTGAATGAAACTAATGGATATAGATATTATTATGAAGAAGATCTTGAGAAGTTAGGATTAATACTTGAAACTAAATATCTTGGAATACCTCTTTCTGAAATAAAAAAAACTATAGAAAGTGAAAGTTTAATGCAGTATAAAAATTTAATTGAAAAACAAGAAGAATCTATAAAGAAACAAATAGAAGAATTAAGGATAAAAGAAAAACACTTACAAGAATCTAGAGAAACACTAGATAAAATAATAAAGTTTAAAAATGAATATGATTTTAGTAAGTTAAATATATATGAAAAATCAATGAATCTTTATGGAATTAAGTTCAAAAAAATATTTGATGGAAGCTTTTATAAACAATTTTTATTAGAGTTAGAAGAAGGTTTAGGATTTGATGAAGAAGAGTATTACTACATTCATCAAATTTTAGAAGATGGAACCTTAGAAGAAAATCAATATGAGATTTATATAAAAGAAAATAAAAATAATAAAGATTTAATTCAAAAGTATATAGCTAAAAAAGATTTAGAAGTAAGTAAAAAATATTTAAGTGGTAATGTTATTTCAACTTGTTTTTATGGAAATGAAGAGGAATTAAATGAATATATAGTATCTCTTAGTAAGTATTTTAATGAAAATAAATGTACAAATGTTTATATAATGTATGATTTTTCTTTGCCAAAACAAAATAATAAGGACGATTATTTTGTGAAAATAATTTTAGAAATAAAAAATAGTTGACTGTAGACTTACTCCATTCTTTAGAATAAGAAAATGAAGAAAGAATTAGGAGGTAAAGTTTTGAATTTATTTAAAAATAGAGTATTCACAACAATTTTATTTACAGATATAATACAGCAAGCAGCTATCTGGATAAGAAATATATCTGTAATGTTTTTTATTATGGATGTTACCAATAAGGATCCAATGGCAATTTCTGCACTAAATTTTGTAGAAATGGTACCTATGTTTTTATTAACTTTTTTAGGGGGAATAATAGCTGATAAATATAATCCTAAGAAATTAATGTTTCTAGGGGATTTTTTAAGTTTTATTTCTTTTGTGATTTTAGGGTCTTTAATTAGTAAAGGATATATGGTAGCTATATTTATAACAGTGTTAATATCGGCTATAGTTACGCAATTTTCTTATCCTGCATCACAAAAATATTTTAAAGAATATGTAGATGAGAAAGAGATTGATTTGGCTATAGGGATCTCTCAACTATTAGCATCCATATTTCCTATAATAGGACCATTTTTAGGATCATATTTTTATTTTACTTTTGGAATAGGAAAAACATTATTAATAATAGCCTTTATGTTTTTACTTTCTGTGGCTCTTATCATTACACTACCAAACAAACAATTTGAAAAAATAGAAAGTGATGGATTTATAGAGGATGCAAGGCTTACATTTAATTACGTGAACAATAAAAAGGTGATAAAAGTTTTTGCAAAAATGTTATTTATTCTTTCCTTTGGTATTGGAATATCAGGTAATTTAGATATATTTTTGATTACAGAAAGATTGGGATTAAATGAAGAGTTTTATCAGTTTTTCTCAGGTATTGCAGGAATTGGGGCGGTAGTTGGGGGATTATTATATATTGCAATATCCAAATATTTAAAAGATATGAAGATCGTATATTCTTTAATAGGAGTATTTGCTATAACAGTATTTTTAGAAGGATATTCAACATTACCTGTATTTACAATGATTTTACAATTCATAGATAATGTTATAGGTGCTTTATTAAGTGGATATGTAATGACACTTATGACTAAAATAACAGATCAAGAATACTTGGGTAAAGTAAATGGACTTACATCAACATTAATGTATTTTGGATTGATGATATCATTTGTTTTATCGGGTGTAATACTTAAATATTCATCAATAGTAATAGCATTTTCTTTAGCGAGTTTTACATTTGTTGTATGCTTTATAATGCTTTATAGAGAAATTAAAAGAGGATTATTGGATGATTTAAATAATTAGTTAAAATCAAATTTATATTATATAACTGCAATTATAATATAAATTTGATTTTTTTATTGTAAGGAAATTATATGTTATCTGTTCTATGGATAACATATAATTTATAACTTTGTGACTTGAGCAACGGGCAAAGCCGTTGGCGACATAAGCGAATTTTTTATTTAGTCTAGCATAGCAATAGCTCTTATTGGAGCTCCATCAGAGTTTTCAAATTTAAGCGGTAAAGCACAAAATATAAAAGTATCGCTATCTATTAAATCCAAGTTAGTTAAGTTTTCAAATATTAAAATGTTATTTTTAAGAATTTTATGATGTTTAGCTAAAACAGACACATCTATAGGATCAACAGAAATTGTATCAAAAGCAATCCCTTTCTTTTTGGAAGTCTTAATAAAATCCACAACTTCATCACTTATAACAGGATATTGGCCTAAGTATTTGTCCGTATTCCAATATTTACTCCAATTAGTTTTAAATACTATAAATTCACTATTATCAATAGCTTCTTTATTTTTTTCAATGAAATCATAAGTAATAATATCCCCTTCTCCTAAAGATGAACAATCAATAAGAGCGGCAGTGCCTACAAAATTTATTACATTAATTTTATCAAGGGAGATTCCATCTTCAAAAACATGGTTAGGAGAATCCATATGAGTTCCATTATGTGAGCGAATATGTAATTCAGTTTCTTTATATCCATTTTCAGATACGGTACTTATTATTTTATTTTGTGGTTTTGGGCCTCCAGGATATACAGTCATATTATTTGCGATAGAGTGAGTTAAATCAATTATTTTCATTTTTACCTCCTTAAAAATATAAAGTTAATATACAAGATGCAACAATTCTAATTAATGTCCTATACTATAATTATATTATATATGAAATTTGCATATACTATGGGGGTATAATATGAATTTTCAAGAGATAATTAACACAGTAAATGATTTAAATGAATGGATAATTAGTACTAGAAGAGATATACATGAGACATCAGAGCTTGCCATGGAAGAATATATAACGAAAGAAAAAACAAAGAAATATTTAGATGAAATTGAAATTTAATATAAAGAATTTGAAAGTCATAGAGGAATTTTGGCGTATATAATAAAAGATCCAAGTTATGAAATTATTGCAATAAGAGCAGATATAGATGTATTACCAATAACAGAACAAAATAATAAAACGTATAAATCAAAGCATGAAGGAGTTATGCATGCTTGTGGACATGATGCTCATACAGCCATGTTTATAGGAGCTTGTAAAGTTTTATATAATATGAGAAATGATTTAAAAGTAAATGTTAAATTTTTCTTCCAAGAAGCAGAAGAACGATTTGGATGAGCCAAATATTTAATTAAAGATAAATGCTTGCAAAATACTAAAGTTGATTATATGTTTGGATTACATGTTCAGGCAAATGTGGAAAAGGGATGTATTGAATGTAAAGAGGGAACTCTAAATGCTAGTTCAAATAGTGTAAAGATAAAAGGAAAGAGGACTCATGGTGCGTATCCTGAAAATGGAACGGATGCACTAGTTTTTGTGGATCAAGTTATCACACCTTTACAAAGCATAATAAGTAAAAATCTTTCGCCTTCTAATATGGCAGTATTAACCTTAGGTAAAATTTCTGGAGGGGAAGCTCAAAATGTTATATGCGAAAATGTTGAGATCAACGGAACAATCAGATTTTTAAATGAGGAAAGCAAACAGATTATAATGGACAAAGCAAAAACTATAGTAGAAAATACAGCAAAGGCTTATGGATGTAAAGGATGCATATATTTGGAAAATAAGGGGTATCCGCCAGTTATAAATGACAAAGAATTAGTATATATCATAAAATTTAATGGAGAGATACTACTTGGTAAAGAATCTTATAAAGAAAAAGCCTATCCTTCCATGGGAGCAGAAGATTTTTCATTCTATACAGAAGATTGTAAAGGAGCATTTTTTCATTTAGGTTGTGGAAATAAGAAAAAAGGAATAAACAGCTTAATTCATACAGACACATTTGATATTGATGAAGATTGTTTATTTATAGGGACAGCTATGCATGTACTGAATGTAATTTATTTTAATGAAAAATAATTATAAAAATAGCCATATTAAACAAAGTGATTTGTTTAATATGGCTATTTTAAGTGGATATTAAAAATAAATAATATTATTGTACATTCCTTTTTTACTCATATAATCATTGATATACTTAAGATTTTCTGATTTTTCATCAATTATGTATTTTAAAACGTTGTAAAATTCACTTTTTTCAAATTCTAAACTAGATGCACTAGATGTTGAATGAAGCAGTTCTTCTGTAGTTAGAGCATCAAAACATATAATTTTATCACCATCTTCATAGCTGTTATTATCATCTATAGAAGTTAAGGTAATATTATCTATATTTATATAATCATTGGATGTAATAGAATTATTTTTATAGTATGGATGAAGATCTTTTTTATTTATTTCGGGAATCTTACCTTGTAACATATCATCAATCATACCTAAATGTTTTTCCTCAATTTTAACCAAATTAGAAAATAGGTTTTTTAGAGTGCTATCTTGTGCTTGTAAAGCATAGTCATTGTATTTATCTATTGCTAATTGTTGTTGATATTTTTCGCCTTCTAGTAAAAATTTTTCTTTGCTAGTTAAATTTACCACTGAATCACCTCCATTTATATTTTTACTTTAAAAATATAAATTATTCATATATTGCAAATAATAATAAGAGCATACAATGTGATGAGGAAAAATATAAAATTAAAATAAATTGATTTAGACGGTGAAAAAGGAGAATAGACATGAGAAAAAGAAAATGTGTCAAAGTAATTCCACTTGGAGGATTAGGAGAGATAGGAAAAAACATAACAGCTATAGAATATGAAGATGAAATAATAGTTATAGATTGTGGTATATCATTTCCAGACGAAGATATGTATGGAGTTGACTTAGTAATTCCAGACGTAGCTTACTTAATAGAAAATAAAGATAAAGTTAAAGGTTTGTTTTTAACGCATGGTCATGAAGATCATATTGGAGCAATTCCTTATATCTTAAAACAAATTAATATGCCTATTTATGGAACTAGACTTACATTGGGATTAGTTAAAAATAAATTAGAAGAACATAAGATGACAGATATAGTAACAATTTATCCTGTGGAAAGTGGAGATATAGTGACTCTTGATAAGATTAAAGTGGAGTTTATAAAAGCAACTCACTCTATAGCAGATGCTTGCTCTTTAGCTATAACAACTCCTATAGGAGTAATTATTCATACGGGAGATTTTAAAATAGATTATACACCAATAGATGGAAGGCTTATGGATTTGAATAGATTTTCAACTCTTGGTAAAAAAGGAGTGTTATTACTTTTAGCTGATAGCACAAATATAGAAAGACCAGGTCATTCGTTATCAGAAAAAACCATAGGCGAAACTTTAAATAGAATTTTTACAGGAGCAAAAGGAAGAGTTATTGTGGCTACATTTGCATCTAATATTCATAGAATGCAACAAATAGCAAATGCTTCTATAAAGGAAAATAGGAAAATAGTTTTTAGTGGAAGAAGTATGGAAAATGTGTCTAGGGTGGCAATTGAGCTTGGATATTTAAATATACCAGCAGAATCATTAATTGATATAGATGATATGAATAGATATCCAGATGAAAATATAACTATTATAACTACAGGAAGTCAAGGTGAAGCAGGAGCAGGACTTTCAAGAATTGCTTTTGGTAGCCATAGAAAAATAGAAATACACTCAGATGATTTATTTATTATTTCAGCTTCACCAATTCCAGGTAATGATAAGATAATCTCGAGGGTTATTAATCAATTATTTAGAAAAGGTGTGGAAGTTATTTATGAAGATTTAGAAGATATACATGTATCTGGTCATGCTTATCAAGAAGAGCTGAAATTAATTCATACACTAGTAAATCCAAAGTATTTTATGCCAGTACATGGTGAGTACAGACATTTAAAACATCATGCTGACTTAGCAATAAAACTTGGTATGAATCCTGAGAATGTTTTCACTTTGGAAACAGGTCAAGTATTGGAAATTACATCTAAAGGAGCTTCTGCAACAGAAAGAGTTCATACAGGAATATTATATGTTGATGGTCTTGGTGTAGGTGATGTTGGAAATATTGTTTTAAGAGATAGAAGAAATCTAGCTAAAGATGGAATGGTTATAGTTGTGATTGCAATTGATAAATTAAATTATGAAATTGCTTCAGGGCCAGATGTGATTACTAGGGGATTTATTTATGTGAGAGAGTCAGAAGATTTAATAAGAGAAATTAAAAATTTATCTAAGGAAAAGATAGATGAATGTTTAGCAAGTGAAATTATTGAATGGCAAGTACTAAAATCAAGTGTAAAAAAATCTGTAGAACAATTGCTTTATGATAAAACAAAAAGAAGACCTAGCGTATTCCCAATAATTATGGAAATATAAGTGGAATGCGTTTGCAAAAATATATTTATCCTATGATATAATTAATTAACAAATATTTATAGAATTGAGGGGGAATAAGTGAGCGATTATATTGAATTTAGGGATGTTAAAAAAATATATAAAATGGGTGAAGTTAATATAGAAGCTCTAAGCGGAGTAGATTTTACAGTTAATAAGGGTGAATTTGTTGTGGTTGCTGGTGCAAGTGGAGCTGGAAAGAGTACAATATTAAATATTCTTGGAGGAATGGATAGTCCAACTAGTGGTCAAATTATTGTAGATAATAATGAGATTAACAAATACACTAATAAAGAGTTAGTCACCTATAGAAGGTATGATATTGGATTTGTATTTCAATTTTACAACTTAGTACAAAACTTAACTGCTCGTGAAAATGTTGAACTTGCAACACAGATTTGTAGAGATCCGTTAGATATAGATGAAGTTATGGAAGCTGTAGGTCTTAGTCATAGAAAAAATAACTTTCCTGCTCAATTATCTGGAGGAGAGCAACAAAGGGTAGCAATAGCAAGAGCATTGGCAAAAAATCCAAAGTTATTACTATGTGATGAACCAACGGGAGCCTTAGATTATAATACTGGAAAATCCATATTGAAACTTTTACAAGATACTTGTAGAAAAATGAAAATGACAGTAATAATAATTACACATAACTTGGCTCTAACTCCTATGGGAGATAAAGTTATAAAGGTCAAAAATGGAAAGATAAGTTCTATTACTATCAATGAAAATCCAACACCTGTTGAAAGGATTGAGTGGTAGTATGATAAGAGCTCTAAATAAAGATTTTATAAGAGATATATTAAAATCTAAGGGAAGGTTCTTTTCTATAGTGGCAATTGTTGCTTTGGGAGTAGCATTTTTTTCAGGAGTAAAATCTGCTCCCATAGTAATGAAAACATCTTCTGATAAGTATTATGATGATTACAATTTAATGGATATTAGGTTAATTTCAACTTTAGGATTAACAAATAAAGATGTAAATGAAATAGATAATATTAATGGAGTAGAAGCAGTTTATCCTACCTACTCCTTAGATGTAATTTCAACTTATAATTCCAATGAAGAAGTAGTGAAAGTCCATGGTTTAAATCTAAATAAATTAAATGATGATAAAAATTATATAAATAAACTTAAGCTTATTAAAGGTAGATTACCTAATAAAAGTGGAGAATGTGTTTTAGAAGTACCAAAGATTAAAACATTGAACTATCCTATTGGAAGTGAAATTGAACTAACTTCAGGTACAGATGACAAGCTAAGTAATTCATTATCTAAGTTAAAATATACTGTTGTAGGATATGTTCAAACACCTTATTATTTATCACATGAAAAAGGAAATAGCTCTATTGGTGGTGGAGTAGTGGAAGGTGCCATTATGATACCACAAAGTGATTTTAAGCTAGACGCTTATACAGAAATGTTTTTAACTGTACAATCTGCAAAAGATTTAGATACGTATAGTGATGAATATTTTAACTTAGTAAAAACAGTAACCGATAAAATAGAAAGTTTAAAAGTTAAGCTGGGAAACAGAAGATATAATGAAATTTTAAAAGATGCTGAGGATAAGCTAGATAAGCAAGAAAATAAATTATCTAAGGCAAAAGAAGATCTTGAAAAAGGCAAAAAAGAATATGAAGAAAATAAACTAAAAGCAGAAAATAAGTTACAAGAAGCAGAAAATAAGATAAATAAATATGTTCAACAAATTGAAAATGGAGAAAAACAACTAAAAAGTGAGAAACATAATACTTTTGAGAAGATAAGGCAAGGACAATCTCAGATAGAAAAAGCAGAAGTTGACTTAATAAATGGTGAGAAAGAATATGAAAAAGCATTAAATAAATTTAATGATAAAAAAGAAATTGCTCAAGTTGAAATTGAAAATGGAGAGGAGCAACTAAAAGATCTTAATACTCAAATTTATAATTTAAAAAGTGGAAATACATTAATAGAAGAACAACTTAAAAATGAAAACTTGACACAAGAACAAAAAACTGAGTTGGAAAATAAGTTAAATGAAAATTTATATTTATTATCTATATTGGAAAAAAACTATAAAGATTGTAGTGCAAAATTGGAAAGTAGCGAAGAGCAGCTAAAAGCTGGTGAAGAAAAACTAGAAGAAAGTAAATATACATTAGAAAAAAGTAAAAAAAAGATATCATCAGAAAAGTTAAATTTAGAATCTTCTAAACAGATGGCAGAGAAAAAGTTTAAAGATACTGAAGATGAATTATCACAAAGTAAAGAAGAAATTAAAAAAGCTAAAAAAGAATTAAAAGAGAATAAGAAAAAAGTAGAATCGGAATTAAGTAAAGCAGAAAATAAATTACAAAGGGCAGAAGAAAAAATTAAAACTGGAGAAGAAAAAATAAAAGATGCTAAAAAAGAAATAAAGAAAATAGAAAAACCAACTTGGTACATTTTAGATAGAGATAGTCATCAATCTTTTGTTGAATATGAAGGATGTGCTAATAGTATAGATGCATTAGCAAAAATATTTCCAGTATTTTTCTTTGCTGTTGCAGCTTTAGTTTGTTTAACAACTATGACAAGGATGGTAGATGAACAAAGGATTAATATAGGAACATTAAAAGGATTAGGATATAAAACTAGTCAAATATCCAAAAAGTATATTCTATATGCATTAATAGCTTGTTTAATAGGTAGTTTATTAGGTTTAGCCATAGGATTTACTTTGTTCCCAACGGTTATATATTTTGCTTATGGAATGATGTATTCAGTTGATAAAATAATTTATACTTTTAGTGTGCCAATAGCAATAGGCATTACTAGTGTAGCATTAATAGTAATAACATCTTCTGCATACTTGGCGTGTTATAAAGAATTAAAAGAAACACCAGCTGTATTAATGAGACCTAGGTCACCTAAAAATGGTAAGAGAATACTATTAGAGAGAATTACTTTTATATGGAATAAATTTAGTTTTATTAGTAAGGTTACTATAAGAAATATTTTTAGATATAAAAAGAGATTTTTAATGACTGTTTTAGGTATTGCAGGATGTACAGCCTTAATACTTGCAGGATTTGGAATAAAAGATTCCATAGAAATTATTGTAACAGGACAATACGGAAAATTGTTTAAATATGATATGTCTATAGTTACGCAGTCTAATATGACTGATAATGAAACTAAACAATTGAAAGATAAATTATCAAATATAAATGAAATAAATAAATACGAATTTTTCAGCTATGAAAATGGAGATGTAAAAATTAATAATACAACTAAAGAAATAACCATAGTTGTACCACAAAATCTAAATGAAATGGATGAGTTTATTCATTTGCAAGATAGAAAAACTCAAGAGTCCATAACCCTTAAAAATGATGGAATAGTTATAACAGAAAAAATAGCTAAAGATTTAGGCGTAAAAGTAGGAGATGAGATAGAGTTAATTAATGATGATGATAAAAAAGTAACAGTAAAAGTTAGTAATATAACAGAAAATTATATATCACATTATGCTTATATTTCACCTGAAAGTTATAATAATTTATTTAAAAAAGATCTGAAATTTAATAAGGTTTTAGGTGTTTTAAATAATCCAAACGTAAAAATGGAAGAAGAATTATCAAAGACATTATTTGAAATAAAAACTATCAATGGTGTAGGATTTAATACATCAGCAAAAGAAACTTTCCACAATACTATAAAAAATCTTAACTATGTAGTATTAATTATGATAATGTCTGCGGGAGCCTTAGCTTTTGTTGTTTTATATAATTTAACAAATGTGAATATATCAGAAAGAATAAGAGAAATTGCAACTATAAAGGTTTTAGGTTTTTATGATAATGAAGTATCGGCTTATATTTATAGAGAAAATATAATTCTAACAATCATAGGGACAATAGTAGGATTAGGACTTGGAACTATATTACATCAGTTTATTATGGTAACAGTAGAAATTCAGTCTATGATGTTTGGTAGAGTGATAGATAAAAATAGTTATTTTATAGCTGCTATATTAACTATAGTTTTAAGTTTATTTGTGAATATAGCAATGTTCTATAAGCTTAAAAATGTAAAGATGGTAGAATCATTAAAATCAATAGATTAAAAAATATTTATTTTTTATAAAAAAGTAATGTCAAAAACGTACCTACTTTCATAGTATATTTTAGATAACAAATTTATTTAATATCAACAAGGGGGTAACGTAATGTTAGATAGATTCTTTGGTGGATGTGAAGATGGAGGATTCTTTGGAGCTGGATGGTGGATAATAATATTATTCTTCTTATTCTTAGCATTCCAAGACTGCTGGACAGAAATAGATATTTGTGCTTGGATACCATTCTTAATACTATTATTAATAGTTTGCGCATGTGGTTTTGATGGTGATGACGGTTGTGGATGCTGCTAATAAAAATATTATAATTTAAATTATAATAACCTATTTGGATTTTTCCAAATAGGTTGTTTTTTTTTATAAAAACTATTGACTAATAAAAAATATTATCATATAATAGAACTCCACCACAAAAAAAGTGGTGAAATTATGCGCCTATTTTTCACTAAAAACTAATAAAAACAAACCCAATAAAAATCTATAAATACAAGCCTTAAAGATAGAAAAATACTACTATCTTTTATTTCTGTTTGAAAAAATCCCAAAAAATATAAAAAACTTCTTGAAAAAAATTACTTGTATGGTATATAATAATGCCTTAGTGAAAAATAATAAGGTTAAAAAATAATTTTTGAAGAGGTGCATAATGAGAGTCGGATTTGATCATGAAAAATATCTAAAAGAACAGTCTAAATATATCCTAGAGAGAGTAGAAAAATTTGATAAATTATACTTAGAGTTTGGTGGAAAACTAATGGGAGACTTACATGCAAAAAGAATACTTCCAGGGTTTGATGAGAACGCTAAAATAAAAGTTTTACAAAATATAAAAGATAAAGTAGAAGTTGTAATATGCGTTTATGCAGGTGATATAGAACGTAATAAAGTAAGAGGTGACTTCGGTATAACTTACGATATGGAAGTTCTAAGACTTATAGATGATCTAAGAAGTTATAATCTAAATGTAAATAGTGTAGTTATAACTAGATTTGAAGGACAACCTGCAACAACAGTGTTTATAAATAAACTAGAAAGACGTGGAATAAAAGTTTACAAACATGCTCCAACTAAAGGATATCCATCAGATGTAGATACGATAGTTAGTGATGAAGGATACGGAGCTAATCCATATATAGAAACAACTAAACCAATAGTAGTAGTAACTGCTCCAGGACCAAATAGTGGTAAGCTTGGAACTTGTTTAAGTCAGTTATATCATGAAAACAAAAGGGGTAATTCAGTTGGGTATTCAAAATTTGAAACATTCCCAGTTTGGAATTTACCATTAAATCATCCAGTTAATATAGCTTATGAAGCTGCAACAGTTGATTTAAAAGATGTTAACATGATAGATTCATTCCACTTAGATGCTTATGGAGAAAAATCGGTTAACTACAACAGAGACTTAGAGTTATTCCCAGTATTAAAGAAAATAATAGAAAAAATAACTGGAAAAGAATCTATGTTTAAATCACCAACAGATATGGGTGTTAATAGAGTTGGATTTGGAATAATAGATGATGAAGTAGTTCGTAGAGCTTCAATAGATGAAATAATAAGAAGGTACTTCAATACTGCTTGCCAATACAAAAAAGGTGAAGTAAACAAAGATGCTTATGATACAATATCTTTAATACTTGAAAAAATTAATGTTAAACCAGAAGATAGAGCCGTAGTTATGCCTGCAAGAGAATACTCAGAAAAACTAAAATCACAAAGTAATAATCAAGATATTTGTCCTGTAGTTGCTATGCAAGTTAAAGATGGCACAATAATAACAGGAAAAAGTTCTGATTTAATGTGTGGATCTGCAGCAGCAGTATTAAATGCAATCAAATATATGGCTAATATTCCAGATGAGATGTATTTAATATCGCCAGTAATATTAAATCCAATTATAAAATTAAAAACAGAAACTTTAGGGGGGAAAAATGTATCACTTAGCTTAGAAGAAGTTTTATCAGCACTTGCTATATGTGCAGTAACTAATCCAACAGCAGAACTTGCTATGGAAAAACTTGAAGAATTAAAAAATATACAAGCTCATTCAACTACAATAATAAGCAAAGATGATGAACAAACATTTAGAAAGTTAGGAATGCATGTAACTTGCGATCCCAATTATCCATCTCAAAATTTATACTATAACTAATAAGATACTTGAGGCCATATTGATAATCAATGTGGCCTATTTTAAAATAAAGTAAACGATAAGAAATAAAGGGTGATGATTATGAAAAATAAAAGGAAAATAATTCATATAGATATGGATGCTTTTTATGCTTCTATTGAACAAAGGGATAACCCTGCCTTAAAAGGAAAACCGGTAATTGTAGGAGGTAATCCTCAGGGAAGAGGAGTGGTAGCAACATGTTCTTATGAAGCAAGAAAATATGGAATTCATTCTGCTATGCCATGTAAAACTGCTTATAAAAGATGTCCATATGCCATATTTTTAAGACCTCGATTTGAAGTATATAAGCAAGTATCTTATGAAATAAGAGAGATTTTTCATAAATATACGGATTTAGTTGAGCCCTTATCTTTTGATGAAGCCTATTTAGATGTGACGGATAACAAATTAAATATAAAATATGCTACAGAAATTGCAAAATTGATAAAGAAAGAAATTTATGAAAAAACAGGATTAACTGCATCTGCAGGAGTATCTTACAATAAATTTTTAGCTAAATTAGCATCAGATTATAACAAACCAAATGGACTAACTATTATAAGAGAAGATAATACACAAAAATTTTTAGATAACCTTCCTATAAGTAAATTTTTTGGAGTTGGAAAAGTGACACAAAGAGTACTTCATAATTTAGGAGTTGAAACAGGATATGATTTAAGACAATTAGATATAAATGAATTAGAATCTATTTTTAAAAATAGAGGATATTTATTTTATCAACTGTCGAGGGGGATAGACCATAGAGCTGTTGAACCTTATCGAGAAAGGAAATCTATTGGAGCAGAGACTACATTGAGCGAAAATTTAGACATAGAAGATGAAAAATTAATTAATATTTTAGATGAACTTTGTGAAGAAGTTGCTTATAGGGCGGAGTATTTAAAAAAAATGGGAAGGACAGTAACTCTAAAAATAAAATATGGTGATTTTAGGCAAATAACTAGAAGTGCTAGCTTAATAAACCCCATATTTACTCATGAAGATATTAGAACTAATATTTTTAACTTATTCAAAAACATTGAACATAATCATAAAGATATAAGACTTGTAGGTGTTACATTATTAAATTTAATTAACAAAGAAGAAGGAACAAATATCACCCTATTTGAATATATTGATAATAGAAAAACTAAATAAATATTTTTTAATCCATGGGCTTTGTCCATGGATTTTTGAATATATGGGACGATGATAAAAGTTATTAACTATTAATATAACTCAAAATTGGAGGGAGATTTATGGAAAAGGTAATTAATTATGATAATGATGAAAAAAATAGTTTAAAGGGGAATTGTAAAAAAGTTAAGTTTGTTTTATGGATAATACTGTTTGCTAACTTAGGTGTGGCTATAACTAAAATGGTAGTTGGTTATTTAATAAATAGTGCTAGTTTAAGTACAGATGGGATTCACTCCTTATCTGATGGACTTTCTAACGTGGTAGGTTTAATAGGGATTACTATAGCAAGTATACCAGTGGATAAAGAACATCCTTATGGTCATAAAAAATCTGAAATAATTGCTAGTTTATTTATTGGAGGCATGCTTTTATTTTTAGGCTTAAAGACATTGATTACTGGATTTGGGCGTTTTGTTAATCCTGGAGAGATAAGTATAACGTTAATAAGTTTGATTTCACTAATATTAACTATCGGTATAAATATTTTTGTAACTATATATGAAAGAAGAAAAGGCGAGGAATATAATAGTTTTATATTAATATCTGATTCAATTCATACTAAAAGCGATATTTTCATATCAGTAGGAGTTTTGATATCTTTGATAGGAATTAGGATTGGGCTTCCTCAAATTATAGATCCCATTATATCTATAATAATATCTTTATTTATACTTAGAGCATCTTATGAAATTTTTAAAGAATCCATTGGCATATTGCTAGATAAAGCGATGATAGGAGAAGAAAGAATTATTGAAATACTAAATACTTTTTCAGAAATAAAAAATATTCATAATATAAGAAGTCGAGGAGTAGAAAATGATATATATGTAGATATGCATATAATGATAGATGCTAACACAAGTATTGAAGATGCTCACAAACTATCTCATAATATAGAAAGAGAAATTAAAAATAATATTAATCCAAACTGCCAAGTGATAATTCATATTGAACCATATCATAAAGATGAAAATGTATTGTAGAAAAAAAATTTATATTTTATAATTAAGATGCATACTAAAATATGCATTTAACTAGAGAATGAGTATGTTATTCAAGGTGCCAAATGGCTTAAAAGGGAATGTGGTGAAAATCCACAGCAGCCCCCGCTACTGTAATAATGACGAAAACTTAGAGCTTTGGAGAGCTTTAACTCCACTGGTAAAATGGGAAGGAGAAGTGAGTAGGATGATTTTAAGTCAGGAGACCTGCCTAAAAATACATGATCTTTCGGGTGTGAGAGAAATACTGTAATATGGGTTATTAATAAATAGGTATTAACGGAACATATTATAGAAAAAAATTAACTTTTTTGTAAAAGAGTAATAACTTATTCTCTAGTTAAGGTTTCTAAATGAAGGGGATGAAATTATGAATCAACAGGGATTTATTATAGACATTGTAGACAATAGAACTGCTAAAATGATAATGCAACGTCATTCAGCATGTGCATCTTGTGGAAAATGTAGTAAGTTATCGTCTGAATGTCAGGATTTAGTGGTGGAGGTAGACAATTCTATAGGAGCAAAAAAAGGAGATCATGTAGAAGTTAGTATGGAAAGTGTAAGGGTGCTTAAGGCAACTCTGCTTGCCTATTTAGTCCCTTTAATATTTTTGCTTGTGGGAACAATATTGACATATTACATATTGGATTTAATTAAATTCTCGGGACCGACTGAAGTTATAAGTGGAGTAGTTGGTTTAATTTGTACTTGTATATCTTATTTGTTACTAAGAAAAAATGATGACAAATTTAAACAGAGTAGACAGTATATACCTAAGGTAACTAGAATAATAGAAGAAAAGTAGAATTGTTTATAATAAAAAGAAGCATTTATTTATGAATGCTTCTTTTTATTATAAACTTTATTGTATTTTAATATCTTATTTTATATATAATAAAAAATTATTTTATAAGTTTTTTTAACTGGAGTTTTTTATTATTGATTTTAAAACAAATTATATAATAAGTTTTAACTAGTGAAGTGATTAATAGTACGCCCATTGCGATTGAAGCACTTACAAAGAGTGAGTTAGTACCAATTGACATAGCATTTGTATAATTTCCTTCAACTAGAGATAACATAGTATTATAAAGTCCTAACCCTGGTATTAAAGGTAAAATACCTGGTATAACAAATATAATAGCGGGATACTTCATTTTTCTAGCTAATATTTCACTAAGAAGTGAAATTAGTGCAGCTGCAAAGAAGTTTGCTAAAATAGCATTACCAGAGAAATTAAATAATATGATATAAACAGTCCATCCTATTCCACCAATAATTCCAGCAGGAATTAGAGATTTTATAGGAGAGTTAAAGAATATTGAAAATCCTATAGTAGCTAAAGATGAAAAAAAGAAACTCTCTAATAAATTAAATAAACTCATTCAACTAACCTCCAAATCTAACAGTTAAGTCAAGTACAACACCCACGCCTACAGCAATAGCAGCTGATATCAAGCATGATTCAACGATTCTAGATACACCGGCGATTAAATTACCAGAAATTAAATCTCTCAGTCCTTTAATAAAGGCAACTCCAGGTAAAAGTGGCATTATAGAACCAACTATCAGAGAGGTAGAATTTTCAATTACATTATATTGAACTAATAAATTACCTAAAACAGCTATGGAAAATGAACTTATAAGCGTTGCAAAAAATGGTATTTGATTAAGTTTTAACGTTTTATTATAAATGATAACTCCTATGGTAGCTATAATTAATGTAAGCACAAAGTCTAAAACACTAGTACCACCAATTAAATAAGCAAATGATGCAGAAGCCATGGCTGTACCAATAAAATATACAAATTGATTATAATCCTTTACTGCATCAACTTCTCTCAATCTACCGATGGCCTCCAATGGATCAATATCTTCATTTTGAACAAAATCTCTAGAGATGTTGTTTAACCTATCTATCTTAGTAAGGTTAATTGTTCTTCTAGATATAGTTTTCATAAAAGTAAGACCATCAAATTTCTCGTCTGATATTATTACACAAGTTGGTGTAGTAAAAACATTGACATGTTTGAATCCTCTTGATTTACAAACCCTAAGTACGCTATCTTCAACTCTAGCAGTTTCTGCACCGTTGATAAGCATTTGCTCTCCTAATAGCAAGGCGAATCTTAAGATTTCTTTTTTATAGCTAACTTGAAATTCCCTTTTCATAAAGTCCCCCTATTAATATAATGATAAAAAGATTATAGCAAAAATAATTTGAAATAGTTATATCATTTGTACTTTTATTGGAAATTTTTATTCCAACCATAAATTATATTCTGAAACAAATAAAATATTCCCTCTTTTTAGTATGGTATTGTATATTTTTAAATAAAAAATAACAAATTTCATTATGTAATTATGATAGAAAATGTAAATTTGTAGTATTGAGTGGAAGTATGCCCTATGAACACTTTATTTTAATAAACCATATAATGTTATTATCTTATCGTGGAAAAGGGGAAATTTATTATGGTTTTGACAGGCGCACATTACATCTATATCATTTTCATGGTAATAATCTTAATTACTATGATTTTGAAGAAAGAAAGCGTAGTACCTTGTGTACTAGGCATATTTTTCCTAGGACTATTCTTTACGAAAAACTTTGTAGGAGCACTTAATGGAGTTTTTAACTCTTTTGTTGTAGCACTAAATGAACTTGGTGGGATAATACTAATTATAGGAATTATGGTAGCTTTATCTAAAGCACTAGAAGAAAATCATGCCATAGATTTTATGGTAAAGCCATTTGCAAAAGTAATAAAAAGCCCTACAACTGCATTCTTTGTTTCAGGAATTGCGATGTTAGTAATGTCATGGTTCTTCTGGCCATCTCCAGCATGTGCTTTAATAGGTGCAATATTTTTACCAATAGCAATTCGTTCAGGGTTGCCAGCTATGGGGTTAGCTGTAGCAATAAACTTATTTGGTCATGGATTAGCCTTATCAACTGATTTCGTGATTCAAGGAGCACCCAGTATAACAGCGGGTGCAGCAGGTATACCAGTACAATCAGTTATAATTGAAGGTATGCCACTATATTGGACAATGGCAATAGTAACAATATCAGTAGCATTTTATATGTTAAGAAGAGATATAAAGAGGGGAATGTTTGAACAGGAATTAGCATTAGCTAGAGAATCAGACGTGGAATTAAAAGAAGTAGGACCAAAAGCAAAACTTTCTGTATTTATTGTTGCAATAGCATTTATATTAGATATAGTTGGAATGTATGTATTTGATTTAAAAGGTGGAGATGCAACAGCTTTGCTTGGTGGAACATCAGTAGCATTACTAGTTTTTGTAAATGCATTAAGTAGCCCGACGGAATGTTTAGATAAAGTTTCTCAACATATAATTCATGGATTTGGATTTGCTATAAGTATATTTGCCGTAATCATACCAATAGCTGCGTTCTTCTATTTAGGAGATTCATCAGTAACAACAGTATTCGGAGATGTTTTGACAAAAGGATCTCAAGGATTGTTATCAGATATAGGTATAGCATTATCGAATGCAGTACCATTTAATAAGGTTGCAGCAGCAGGAATTGAAACAGTTGTTGGTGGTATTACAGGGCTTGATGGTTCTGGATTTTCAGGTATGTCACTAGCTGGATCATTGGCTCTAGTATTTGGAAATGCAATTCATGCAAATGTAGCTATTCTTACAGCATTAGGTCAGATAGCAGCTATTTGGGTAGGGGGCGGATGTTTAGTTCCTTGGTCATTAGTTGCAGCAGCAGCTATTTGTGGAGTTAGTCCAATAGAGTTGGGGAAAAGAAACTTTATACCTATTATGATAGGGTTTGTAGTAACAACCATATTGGCTATATTCTTATTATAATTAAAGTGATATGATTAATTTATAAAATAAATTGATATAAAGAGGCTATAGAATTTTAATTCTATAGTCTTTTTATGTTTATGATAATATAATAAAATTAGTAATTAAATATATAGAAGTTTATTTTATAAATGTAAGAATTTACAAGTAATAATTATTTGGGAAAAATAAATAATAAAAATATAAAAGAATATTGACAATATATTTTAATGATGATAAACTTATACTTGTCTTGGAAAAAAGACAAAACACTTAATAACTTGTGGAAAAAAGAAAGTAAAAAAGTGTTGACAAATAAAAACAACTTTGATAAACTTAAGAAGTTGAAACGAACAAAGAACTTTGAAAATTAAACAGTAGGTTAACAATAAATTAATTCTTTAAGAATTAAACTGAAACAACAAACAA
>OKWN01000380.1_pt1 | contig 21965 bp, 23 predicted proteins | sample 1607151 | NCBI WGS metagenome assembly OKWN01 (sample SAMN07501046, study PRJEB24779) | human gut metagenome | isolation source: stool | host: human infant | place: USA: Pittsburgh, PA | reverse complement strand
TAATTAGTCATGGAACTTCTACGAAGTTCGCTGACGTCCGTACTCACCTAAGGAAAGTTTTTGATATGACTTTGTCTTAAATCTGAAGCTCCTGCTTAGCTTCTATTTTTTAACCAACAAAAGCCCAAATAATGGCAATCAGCACTGCTGGAAGGAGATTGGCGACCTTGATTCGTTTGCCCCAGATAAGATTGATCCCTACACAGAGAATGAGGCTGGAGCCAACTAGGGACAGATTCGAAAGGGCTTGTGGAGTCATGATCGGTGCGATCAAATGGGCCAAAAGCGTTATCAAGCCCTGAAGGATCACAAGTGGTACCACCGCAAAGATTGCGCCCTTCCCTTTTGAAACGGTCAAGACTAGAACGATAACCATATCCAGAATAGCCTTGGCCAACAAGGTCGAGGTGTCGCCTGTCAGGCCATCCTGGACAGCTCCGACCACCGCCATAGCCCCGATACAAATGGTCAAGGCCGTGGTCATAAAGGCATCAACAAAACTGGTATCGCCTTGGTTGCCCGTCTTTTCCTTCAGCCAAGTTCCCAGTCGCTCAAAGTCCTCCTCAATCTTCAAGAATTCCCCGATAACGGTCCCGATCACTAGACTCAGAATCAACATCATACTGCCGTGACTTTCCACATGACTTCCATGCACCACCAGCATCTTTTCCAAGGTCCCTGCGATGCCCAAGACAAAAACAGCAACTCCTGTCACTTTCAGAAGGGTCTCATGAAAATCTTCTGATAAACGTTGACCAATGAGCAGTCCTAAAAGCCCACCTAATACGACCCTTAAGGCATTATAGAGGGTCCCTAAACCAATCATTTACAAACTCCTTCGTTCATTTCATTTTCATTCTTTTTTAATTTCTTTCAAAGACCAGTGTCCCGTCTCTTCATACTGGTCAATCAAGTCCTTGGCTGTTTGCGTAATCTCCTCTGGATAATGCAGACTTTCTAGGGTATTGACCGCATTCTTGGTCACGGCTGACCCTGGCTTGATCTGGTAGTCAAAGACGATCTTGCCATCCACATAACGACTGTCAAAATGGTAATTATCATTGACCTCACCAGAAGCTGCGACCAGCTCAATATCATGACTGGAGATCATGTAGAGGCAGTTTTGAGCAGCTAACCAGCGGACAATCCCAAGGCCTGATCCGATCCGTTCGATGGTATTGGTCCCCTTAAAGAGCTCGTCAATAAAGAAGTAGTGAAAACCAGGCTTTTTCAGATGCTGAATCATGCGCAAAATAGCTTTACTTTCGGTGATGAAGTAACTATCTCCAACTTCAATGTCATCACTCACATCCATAGCTGTTAGGACATGACCGTAAGGAAGGGCCAATCTTTCTCCATAGGCAAAGCCTAATCCTTGAGCCAGAATAGCATTGATAGCGACAGTTTTCAAATAGGTCGATTTCCCGGAGGCATTGTCCCCACTGATGACCATATTTTTCTGAAAATGCACATCATTCGCAATTGGATTGGACAGCAAGGGATGATAGAGCGTCTCACCTTCAATGCCACCCGTTTCCGTAAAGACTGGCTGGCAGACAACTTCTAGCTCCCGCTTGTGGCGCAAGAGACTAATGGCGACTTCCATCTCCCCTAGCAGATCCAGAAGCTTCTGGGCCTCTTTTTGATAAGCCTTCACCTGATTGTAAATATAAACCTGAGCGATCTGCGGGAGCAAAAAGAGGACGTTGAGGTAGAGGAGAACAATTTCCATCTCAGAGGTCCCCGTTGGACTCTGTAAGACACTGGCAAGGATCCGCGTTTTCTTAAAGTGTTTGACTGCCTGCTTGAGTTCTTCTTGTTGTGGCAAGGCTAGATGGCTCAAGCGTTCTGCAGAAGCAAAGATGCGGACCAGATAGCTAACATTATCCAGACGGATTTTATTGGACCAATTGCGCAAACTCGAAAAGACGATATTAAAGACCACACTGATCACCAAGAGGGTAATGGCCCCGACTGGCTCAAAGGGGATGGTAAAGAGACAGATAATAGGAAGGCAGGCCAAGGCTAGATAGAGGGGCAAACCTGCATAACGCTTGCCGGGATTTGCGACAATGCTACGCGCCATGTTGTGGTTCTTCTTGCCCAGTTGGTTGAAAATGACCTGGACCTTGAGGCGCAAATCCGGATGCTCTTCAAAGAAGGCTTCTAAGTCATGAAGCTGATCCTGAGGCTGGAATTCCAGCAGGCGCATTTTTTGATAGAGAGCCTCTGCCCCAAGGCTCGATTGGGTATAGTTGAGCTGATCAAAGACCGCATCCAAAGCCAAATCATGCCAAGTCTGATCATCCACTTGACTATCAATCGTCTTTCCCTTAGCCGGATAAGCCAGACTGTCTATCAAACTTTCTTCCGTATCTTTCTTGCGAAAGAAAGGCGCTCCATCCCAAGACTTCTTCAGCTTTTGCTTGAGGCGGATGGCCGTAAGAAATTTGGTTGCCCAAATCACCACGATCAATCCTAGGATCCCAAGCGGGATCCAGTTCACATTTCCTTCCATGCTCTATTCCTTTCCACTCTGAGGCCAGTCCAAGTGAACATGTTCCTTCATTTCTCGGTAGGCCGTGTCCACTCTCTCCTTGGTCTCCTCATCCAGCTTGTCGCGGTATTTGCCACCCTGGATAAAATCATCCAAAATATAGGTCTGGTACTTGTACAAGTCATAGCCTTCAGGAGAATAGGTGCCCTTCGGAGTCCGACTGACCCAGGTTGGATGAGCAGTAGCCGTCTTAATCCGTGTCTTGCGACCAACCTTTTCGATGGTCACATCCATCAAGACTCCTCGCTCTGTCCATTGGGCAGTCTCCACATCCCCCATGGTTTCCAGACGCTGATTAGAAAGGAAATTCCCCATTGAGTAGATGATAAGCTTGTTTTGAACATCTTTATTGACCACTTCAGCAGGCTCTACAACATGGGGATGCCCGCCAAAGACAATATCAGCTCCCCAAGAAACCATCTTGTGGTAGAGCTCTTTTTGCTCTTCTGTCGGCTCCAACTGGTACTCGATTCCCATCTGGGGCATGACAATGGTGATATCGGCCTCTTGCTCTGCCTTTTGGATCTCCGCCTTCATCCGCTCTTCATCCAGATCAGACAAGACATCTGCTTGCTCTTCTGGAGTAAGGGTCGTTTCCATTCCATTAAAACCATAAGCGTAGGCTAGAATAGCAATCTTGATGCCATTCACTTCCTTGATCACCAAGGGAGCCTGGCCTCTCTTTTCATGTGTGTAGACACCGACAGGTGTGATGCCTGCATCTTCAAAGGCCTTGGCTGTCGAATAGACCCCTTCTAGACCTGAATCCAAGATATGGTTGTGTCCCAAATCCATGACATCATAACCAGCATCCTTGATGGCTGGTACGACTTCGCTCGGCGCATTAAAGAGGGGATAACCTGACAAATAGTAATTCGGGTTAATGGTTCCCTCAAAATCACCCAAGGCTAGATCCGCCTTTTGTAGCCAGGGTTTGACATACTCATAATTTTCATGAAAATCATAAGTCCCATCTTCTTTTTGCGCGCTCATATAGACCAAATCATGATAGAGCTGATCTCCATTGGCCATGATCCGAGCTGTATGAGGAATCTGATCAGCCGGTGTCTTGGCCTTGTACACAACCTCTGGTCGTTCCGTTGCGGTGATCGGAAATCCTTGGAACTTTTGCACCCATAAGATGGCATTGGCCGCGATAAAAACGACAGACAAGAGCACATAGACAAACTGTTCATTGGTCAGCTGAATTCTTGAAAAGAGACGATCAAAAGCCCAGTCAAAGGCCGCCGATAGTTCTCTTCCCATCGTTTTGATGGTTCCTTTCACACTCTCCCACTTCTCTAACATTCCTACCTCTTCTTCGTACCTAGTTTCTCCAATGATCCGCCAACAAATTGAGCTGTCATTGAAATACTTTCTATTCATTGTATCACAAATTTCCAGAGGAGAAAAAAAGTTCTGCAAAACAGAACTTCTAAATGATTTGATATTAAAAGAATGGTTTCTTCAAAGCAGAAAACATCATCACGATTTTCAACTGATGCAAGCATCTACTGAAACTTTCCGCTGTGAGAAAAGTGCCTGAAACGGTGATGTTTCAGGCACTCGGGAGTTTTGAAACTTTAGGTTCAAAACTAAGTCATGGAACTTCTTCGAAGTTCGCTGACGTCCGTACTCACCTAAGGAAAGTTTCTAAGATGCTTTTTCTATTATCTCAATGCTTTTAACAAATATCCATAACCTTCTTGCTCCATTTCCTCTTTTGGAATAAAGCGCAGAGAGGCCGAATTGATACAATAGCGAAGACCACCCTGGTCTTTTGGTCCATCGGTGAAGACATGGCCTAGATGGGCATTGCCTGAGCGGGATCGAACTTCGATCCGCTCCATCCCGTGGCTATGATCCTGGTAATAGTGGACAACATCTTTGGCAATGGGACGGGAGAAACTTGGCCATCCACAGCCAGATGCAAACTTATCCTTGGCAAAGAAGAGAGGCTCTCCCGTCGTAATATCCACATAAATCCCCTCTTCAAAGTTCTGGTCATAGGCATTGTGGAAAGGACGCTCCGTCGCACTTTCTTGAGTGACTTGGTACTGCTCTGGTGTCAGTTTCGCCTTTAGGATTTCTTGATCTGGCTTCTGATAAGCTGCTGGATCAATCAAGGGCTGCTCAGCATCTGTCACATCGATATGGCAATAGCCTCCAGGATTCTTCTTAAGGTAGTCTTGGTGGTAGTCCTCAGCTGGGATGTAGTGGCGCAAGGGTTCCAACTCAACCGCTATTTTGCGTCCCAGTTGCTTCTCTTCTTCCGCAAACACTTGGGCGATCACTTCACGATCTGCCTCGTCTGTATAATAGACACCCGTCCGATATTGGCGGCCTCGATCATTTCCCTGTTTGTTAATGGATAAGGGATCAATCACCCGGAAATAGTAAAGCAGAATTGCTCGTAGAGTGATCTTGTCTGGATCGTAGTTAACTTGTACAGTCTCTGCATGATCCGTTTCCTTGATCAGTTGGTAATTGGTTGTCTCTACCTGGCCATTGGCATAGCCCACCGTCGTCTGTTCTACACCGGGGATCCGTGAAAAATACTCCTCCAAGCCCCAAAAACAGCCACCTGCTAAATAAATCTCTGCCATCTTTCTTCCTCGCTTTCCGCATTCCCTAAAAGGAACACTTCTTATCTATTAGCTCCATCATAATCCAAGAGCCTCAGATTTTCAAGGATTCTGCATCAAAAATCCCTTCTACTATATGTAAAAGGGATTCAATCCTTCTTATTTTTCAAATAAGAAAAAGAGCGAGTAGTAGAAATTCCAAAACGAAATGCTTAACTGATGTAGAAAATCATGAAGAACTACCATGACCAACACCTCCTCTGAATATCTGTGGACAAACACAAAGCTAGTATCAACTACAAAAGCACCGTCGGTCCATAGACCTGTAACTGAGGCTTCACAACCTCGTAATGCCAGTGATCATAAGCTCGCCAAGCTTGAAAGGCTTCTTCGTTCAATGCTAGCCCGCCCAGACCAATCAATAGACTGGCAGTCTGATAAAACTTTTCTAACTCAATCAACAGACGATTGTCTACCCGCCTAGCCTTTCGTAAACCTTTCAACATCTGATCTAGATTTTCTCGAAATCGAAAGGCATCAGGACTGGGGGTGCATCCTTTCAAAAAGGCTATTTGAAGAAGGGTGACCGTCGTCCTCACCTCTTGAATCACATCCCTTTCTTCCATAGCAATCACCTTCCTTTTCACCTCCATTGTACACCTTTTTCTCTCTATAAAAATGGAAAATTCCTAAAACTAGGAACAGAATGAGGCTGGGACAAAAGTCCTAGCCTCTCAATTGTTTCTAGATTGTCGAGCAAGACGCAGTGGTTGAGTGGGTCTACTACGCTGATTTCATCAGCTTTTACAGCCCTACTCAACTGTGCGGAGGTGGGACGACGAAATCGAATTCTGACGAATTACCGATTTCTGTCCCACTCTCTTTTTGCTTTATTCATTTTCTTTTCAGTGTGCGATTTCTGGTTTGACAAAGAGTCGCTCATCACCAAGATCAATAAGGGATACTGGTGCTTCATAAAATTGGCTAAGGACATGAGGAGTTAGGATCTTTTCCTTTGGTCCTTGCTCGACCACTTGGCCATGTTTGAGTAAGAGGACATGGGTCATGTCTGTTGTAATTTCCTCGGCATGGTGGGTGACGTAGATCATGGTAGGCGCGTGATCCAGTTGTTTGATATGATGGATCTGACGGAGGAGCTTTTCTCTGGCAAAGAGATCCAATCCACTAGAAGCTTCGTCAAAAATGATCAGATCTGGCTGGTCCATGAGGCTTCGTGCAATGAGGACTGTCTGCTTTTCTCCCTGGGAGAGCTCACGGTATTTGCGGCCGATCAAAGAGCTAGCCCCAATTGAAGTTAGCATATCCCGTGCCCAGTTCAGTTCTTCTTCCCCGTATGCAGCATATAAGATACTACTCTTGTATTGACCAGTTAGGACAATTTGTTCTGTCAAAAGATGTTCTGGCAGTCTTTCTGAAATAAAGGAGCTAACGATCCCAATACGCTTACGTAACTCAGGAATACCCCCTTCTCCAAAGCGGGTTCCAAGGACCGTTACCTGGCCAGAACTAGCCCAGTATTCAGACATGAGAATTTTGAGGAGGGTCGATTTTCCTGCCCCATTGAGGCCTAAAATGGCCCAGCATTCATTTTCTTTTACTTGCCAGTTAATCTCTTTTAAAAGGGCTTTTCCATTGCGGATCAAATTGACGTCTTGTAGTTCAATCAAATTATTCATAACTTCATCCTTTTGATTAAAATCTCCTTTATTCTATCATAAAATCTTTTAATTTAAAGATAGAATTGTCAGAAAGCCCATTGTTATAGGGTTTCTTGCTTGTCGTAATACATTGTATTCTGACTTTGTTCAGTTATTTGTTCAGTTACAAACTCCCTAGAGCTGTTTCATAGAATGAAATGGCTTTTTTTGCACTCTCTTTTGAGAGGTGACTATATGTGTCCATTGTCATAGATAAGGTGGAGTGTCCTAGTCTATGTTGGAGTTCTTTATATGGTATTCCAGCATTTAATAACAAACTAGCGTGAGTGTGGCGGAAACCATGAAAACCAATATTAGGCACTTTAGCACGTTTAAAATGTGTTTTTAATCTTGTAAAAAGAGTACTGTTATTCGGGTATTCATGGATAAAATCCGAAAAGACTACTTTTTCAGTTTGTCCTATCTTCCAAGCCTCTTGGGTTTGCCTACGTTTGTACTGTTTTAATATTGTAACCGTTTTGGGGTCAATATCGATATCACGGTAACTAGATTTTGATTTAGGACTATTCACCTCTTGCATACGGTTTAGTGTCTTTGTGACGTGAACAATAGCATTGTCTAGATCAATATCAGACCATTCCAGCGCCAACGCTTCATTAATACGGCAACCAGTAGCAAGCAGGAAGTTGTAAAGTGTTTTCTCGTAAAAATAGCGGTATCTATCACTATCCAAGTTGTCCAGATAGTCCAAAAACGTTTTTAACTCAATGTTATCAAAGTGTTTAATCTTATGGCGCTTTTCTTTCTGGGTATTTCTTGGGAGAATGACCTCACGGGCTGGGTTAAATGGTATGGCTTTCATAACCACACCATATTGTAAGATACGCTTATTTACAATATGGATTTTCTCATAGTGTAAATAAGCCCCTTGCTCCCCGTTATTTGTCTTTCCAGCCAATTTGTTAATTATGTTTTGAATTAGTGGAGTGGTTAGTTTATCCAGCTTATAACTCCCGAATAATGGCAAGATATGTTTATTTAAAATCTTACTCATGTTGCCTTGAGTATTCGGTTTTACTGTATGCTTATAGTTTTCCCACCATAATTCAGCGAGTTCTTTATAAGTTTTAATTGTCGTTTCTTTGAATCTAGTAGAACCATTTTGAATGAAATCTATACCAGCTTCTTTGGCTTTCTGTTTGACCTCTTTTCTAGTTCTAGCTGTGATACTAGTTTTTACATCTTTTCCCGTTACTTGGTCTACACCAAGGTAGATATTAGCACGGTATACAGTTGTACCGTCTTTCTTTTTGTGTTCTGTAATTTTCATGATCGAAAACCTTTCTAATTCATCAGCAGGCAAGGCGTATAGAATGTTTTAGATTGGTTGGATCATGTTTTAATGGTTTGGTTAATTGTCAGTATTCTTTAAACTGTTGTACTTATTGGACCAAGTAGAACTATAAGTAAACAAATTCGAAAAATCACCGTCCTTTAATTCTTTTAGCTTTTCAATATCTCCAGCGGTAACTAAGTTATTCAATATTTTTTTATTTGTGTCACTAAGTGACTTGATTAAATCAGTAACTTTGTCTATATCGTCATTCGATAGAGCAAGATCATGAACTGTTAAAAAATTTATGAAATTCTCTTTATCTTTATTTTTATTTTTTAAAAAAATTTGGTTTAGATCTTCTTGAGAGAAGCCTTTCATGCCGTTTCCTAAGTCAGTACCTTTGTCGCTATCGGCTAGCTCTTCAAGTTGGTTTCTATAATCACTATATCCTAATAGATAGGCTTCATTTACCATGAAGTGATTAGTAAGTTGTTCAATTTTATCTGGTTTGATTTGCCTCTCTCCATTCTCCCATCTTAAAATAGTAATTTTTGAAACTCCTATTTTCTTTGCCAACTCTTCTTGAGTTAGCCCCTCTTTTTTTCGCAATTCTTTAAGTCTATTCATAGTATCAAATTCCTTCCAAAAATCATTATACATTAAAATTGAAAAAGTATCAATAAATGATACAAAAAATTTCAATTTACTATTGACAATTATCCGGAATGGATATATAATACCTATGAAGATATCCGAAACGGATACTTCGAAGGCTTTGTAATTGAAATTTACAAACAAAAAGTAACCAGAAAGGAGTGTTAATAGATGGAAAAACTAAAGGGCTATCGTGTCATGTTAGGACTGACACAGCAAAAAATGGCTGATAAGCTAAGCATTTCTTTACAATCCTACAATAATAAGGAATTAGGAAAAACCCCTTTTAACGATAAAGAACGTTTATTGATTAAGTCTATGGTTACCAAAGTTAAACCAGATATCACAATCGATGAACTCTTTTATAGTTAAAAATAAGACCAACAAAAAAAGCCTTAACGGTCAGCAAAACTCATAAGGCTTTTACTCCAACTAAAACAAATATACAACAGGCAAGGCGTATAGAGTGTTTTAGAAAATATCTTTATCTAATTATACCATACTAACCGATGGTATACAATGCTACCGATGAGAGCAGTAATCTCTTAAAACTACACAAAAAAAATAATAAAGAGGAACGTAAAAATGATAGTGCAAAATTTAGAATTAGATAATATAATCCAAAAAATGAAGATTGAAGAACCGAACCTATTTCAAATTATGGCTGACTATATGAGTGGTAAGCTATCTAAACAGGAATTAGAAACATTCTTTAATATGGATCAGAAAGAACGCTGGGCATATATTGACAGCTACCAAGCACGGTAAGAGGTGGAAAATATGGAATTGACAAAAGAAGTATTAAATAAGTTAGAAGAGGACGCTTTAAAAACGTCTGACAATATCCAATTGGGGCTACTCTTTGGTGATGGAGTGAATATTTCAAAAGAAAAATATAAAGCGTTTCAAGAAATAATGAACCATGAACAGCGTCTAGAATTAATTAATGAATTGAAAAGACAAAAGACCCCTAAAGATTTAGAAGATGATTATAAAATCTCTGATAACCTTGAATTAGGCTTACTTTTAGAGGGTAAAGGTGAACTTTATCCGAATGAGTTGAACATATTCCAAAAAGAAATGAATCATGAACAACGTATGGCATTTATTGACACAGTAAAGCGAAGAAAAGGATTGATTAAATGATGATTGTATTTACTGAAGAAAACGCAAAGAATTTTTCTAAACGTTTAGATGACGCTACTACAGATGTTTTTGATGTTGTCATAGATGATAAGATCTTCTATTCACTTGATAGCATTGCACAATTCAAATTGAGTCGGGCTATAAAAATAATGTTTGATCTTGGTAGAATGTGTGAACAAAGTCAAGTTATCGCTAAGAATCAAGTAAAAGACAAATAGAATCCATTTTAAGGCTTTCAAATAGCCGTCTAATCGCTGGAATCTAGCAGGGGGAGTGGATTATACCCCCAAACGTGCAACCGCAGAAAAAAACGATTTTAGAAAGGAAAATGAATGTTTAGTTTAAGTAAAGAAAGTGAACAAGAACTCAGTCAAGGAGTTTTGACTTTGATTGATACGTTTTTAAAGTCACAAGATAAGGTTTTTCAAAAATCTTTGGGGCTTATGACAGCAAAACAATTAAAAGATGAGTTAGATATAAAAGATAACACACTAAAACGGTGGGAAGAAAACGGCTTAAAACGATACCAACCACCCCTAGAAGATACACGGAAAGCCTATTATAAGGTAAGTGATATCTTGATCTTTCTTGGTGCTAACAGCTAAGAAAAGGGGATCAAGTTTGGCAAAAGCAAAAACTAAAACTCACAAACCAATTATAAAAACTCAAAAAGAGAAGAAACGACACAGAAAACTAAAGCAGTTACAGCATATAAGAAGATGACAAGAACAATAGAAATTATTATTCACGCTGACAAAATAACGGCACTAGATTTTTTAAAAGACAATCCAACTTTGGTACTGCAAAATGGAAAATACTTTAAATTCATCTATTTTGAACCAACAGGGGCAGGATTGGCAAGTTTTAACGCTAAAGGGATAACGATAAGGCTGTGTAATAATCAACAGAAAAATTCTCATTGGAAAGTTGCACGAAAGAACTCTCCAAAACTTATGAAGCCTGAACCATTGGCGGTATTGCAGAAGTTAGAGGCTGGTAAGCTGAATGAAGAAAGAGAAAATCAAGCAATAGAATTGAAAGGCTGGTTATTCGATCTTATCACGAATGGAATCTATACCAAAGAGGAAACAGCGCTCTTTATTCGCTTGTTATTCTTGCATGGTTATAGTTTCGATCAAGTCACACAGCTATACAGCTCTATTGTGAAGCGTGTAGCACTCAATAAGTATTTTTTAGAGAATATGAAAATAATGTATAAGGGGGTAAGTATTTGAGTGATAACATGAAAGACCATCTCAAAAAAATAATTTCAATGAATTGGACGGAAACCGAATTTGGACCGTCAAAACTAAAAGCAGATTATAAGAAGAATCTTTCTAAAATTTTGCAGTTGGATAGTTTTAATAACATTCAAAATGATAAAGAAAAAGTCTTTATTCCAGATGATAAGGTTATGTATATAGCTGATAGGAACGGAAAAGAGATTAAATTTATTTCTGCAACTGTTAGTGAAGATAAAGCCACTAACACCGCTAAAGTGAAATATGACAGCATTTTTCCACCATTTGGGAAACTGGTTGTCGATTATCTGATAGGGCGTTACGTATTCCATGATGATAAATTGTACGATGTGAACAACAAACAGGCTAAGCTAGTTGATGAAATAACACTATCTAGTCTGTATGGTTTCAAACATGGTACAGACTACGTTCTAGAGATCCTAAAGGGAATCGATCTGAATTGTCATGTTAAACCTGTAAGGAAGATAGAGCCTCATCAGATAGCAGGGAATGACTTTATCATTGATTTAGAAACTCACACGGTAACCCGTAAAGTTATCAATAATGAAATATCCTATTTCAAATTCTATCCAGTTGACTATGAGAAAGCAAAAGCAAGCAAGACCATAGCGAACAAGTTTCTAAACTATGTTATCGATGATCCCGATAGCCTACACAATGCACAGTTACAAGCCTATTATATAGCGCAAGTGGCAAGTGGTTTAAAAAGCAAAACCAATTTCTTTATTTCCAAGTCTGGAGTAAGAACAGGGAAAGGCTTACGACACACAGCACTAGCAGGATTGTTTAATAAGATTGATGTTGAATTAGATAACCTTGTTTCCCGTGGTTTTGACGGTTTAAATGCGTGGGCTATGTTTTCGGGTGGAGAGATGGCACTAGCAACGGAACAGGGCGATATAGTGGGGGATAAGGTGGAACGTGTCTTAAAGATCATTGCTACTGAAAAAACACACGTAGCACGGAACGTAGGGGGAAACCAAGGCTTGGTTCATCTTACCAGCGTTCTATGTATCGATACCAACAGGAATGTTTCACTATCAGATGAAATGAACGGGCGCAAGATACTTATTCAATACAAGGATAGACCAGAGGGAGAAAGCGATCTGGAGCGTGAACAAGCGTTTGAAGAGTATTGGCAGGCTTTCACAAAACAAGACAAAGAACCAAACGTAGAGGGCTGTATAGGCTTTTTAATGGCAAGCCTTGACTATTTCAACCAACAGGGGAATAAGTTCATCTGGAAAGATGTTGAAGTCTATAATGGCGATGAGGCACTAGATGACTTTCAAGTATTCCTTATTGACGATTTAGAGAAAAATGAGTTTGTACCTAAAGATTATTCTTATAGAGAACTTGCTCAAAAAACATATGGTAAAAATAATCATTCACTTTCCAAGGCTTTACAAACTATTGGAGTGTCTAGTAAACGAATGAGGATAGAGGGATCTCAGAGAACAGTATACTACGTAAGCAACCCTAGACGTTTTAAAGCGTTTGGAGTTAAATATGAGAAACCTACTGAACCAGTCAAACCAGATCTGAACGTTCTTAAAATGCTTGAAATGTTTGATTAATTGGGGGAGCTGTGCAGTATGTGCAGTAACGTGCACCAGTACTTGTGCACGGCTCTAGCCCAATAGTACCAATGGTTTAGCTACCCCTGTGCAGTATGTGCAGTAACTTTTAGTAGAAAAAATAAAAAAAAATAAAAAGAAGAAAATATAAAAATAATAGGTAAAGTTGGTGCACATGGTGCACAGCCTTGGAACTCGTTGATCCTCTAAGGTTTAGCCCGTGCAGTAACTTTATCGTGTTGGTGCACATGGTGCACAGCCTTGGTTTAAAGAAAAGGAGTGGACAACATGAAAGTTAAGTTATTTTCTCGGACACGATACACGCAGTCTATAGAAGATTTTGAAAGGGCGGTCAATGATTTCACGGCTACTGTTGAAGTGGTCGATGTAAAATATTCGGAGACCACCGTTGGAACTGGTAAAGATTTGGGAGTAATGACTGGAGTTTTAGTTATTTACAAATAAATTATATTAAATAATAGAAAGAAGAACAAAGATGATTAAATTAGATGATATTAAACAACAAACAGAAGAATTGAAGAAAGGTTTAAAAGAGTTTCAAGCTTATGCTGAACAAGTAAAAGAGATGGAGAAAGAAGTAACTGAACTGGAAGCCTTGGGAGAATCAAACCTATCAATCACACAGGCTATTCGTTTATCTAAGGTAAAGGAAGAGCTAGTAATAGCAGACAAGGTAAATAATAAAGCTACAATAGACCTTTATCCAGTACTAAATAATAAGTGTTATGATCTATCTGAATTGATTATGAATTACATGTTCCAAGAAATGGAGAGTGATAAGGAATTGAATGCCTTGAAACAGGAGTATTCAAAGACTAGAGAAAAAATGTTACAACTAGCAGTTGAACATGATACTAAATACTCTGATAAGTTGGATAAGATTAAGAAAGTTATCTCTGATATTGGTTACTTTACACTAGTGGAAGAAATCGCAGACAACAAAGACGCAGAATTGTTGCGTTTGCGTCAACCATCAACATATCGAGTTAAATTCTTTAATCCAGAACAATTCAAGATTAATTTTCCTGATGGAATGGCTTATGAGTACAATGACGCAATGAACCAGTACAAGGCTAAGAAAACTTTCCCTTGGTTTGGTATGAAATAGGGTGAATTGCCCCGTCTGATTTTGAACGGGGGTATATTTTACACCAGAAAAAGGACGCGGCCTTTTCTGTATGAAAAATTCCCTTTTTAAAACCTCAAAATGAATTGGAATCAGTCATGAATATTAAATCAAGCCTCAAAAACACTAGTAATTTCCAAGAAAAGCTAAGAGCATTGAAAGGGAAACTGTACACCATTAGAGCAAGCACCTTTCCTACTCAGACCTTTTCAGAATTGCCAAGATCGAAGAATAAAATCAATCACGTGGAAAAGAAAAATATAACCATCATCGATGAAACTGATAGAATTATAAAACAGATTGACAACCTTATTAGTGAGCACCAGCGTTTATCTGAATTGATTGAGCTACTGGAAGATCCATTTGAAAATATTGTCATGCGTTTGTTGTACGTTAACTTTTATAGCTGGGAAGAGGTGGAGAGAGCTTTAAACGTGTCACACCCCACTATACAACGTGCGAGAAAAAGCGCAATTCAGCACTTGGAAGCAATGACAGTTGAACATTCTAGCGACTTTAAAATGTGATTGGTGGGGAATTGTAGTTTAAATGCTCCAAGAATTGCCGAAATATGCTATACTTGGTAGGAATAAAAAAAGCACCGTGTGAGGGTGCTAGATCTTGCCTGCTGAACTCGTAAATGATAGATACCCTACGGGGTATTTTTTGTTCAGTGATTTGTGGAGTTTGGGGAGTGGTCTAATGATATTAAATGAACCATTGAAAGCTGAAAAAATGTTATTAAATCAAGGCTACAGACTGTTAATATACTCTAATAAATGTTTTTTGAAATTCTATCATAAAATATGGTAGAATAGAAAACAGGAGGTAAGGAATGTTTCGAAATAGTAAATTGTTATTCTGGACATGTGAGATCTTATTATTGACGGTGATTTTCTATATTTGGAAATCAATGGGGACTTTAATTTCTCCATTTGTATCTGTTCTGAATACCATCCTCTTACCATTTTTAATTGCAGGTTTTTTATATTACATTACCAATCCGATTGTTGAATTGTTGGAAAAACACTTAAAAATCAAGCGTGTGTTTGGTATTTTGATCACCTTAGTTCTGTTGTTTGGGATCATTGGCTTAGGGATCTTTTATCTGCTCCCCATCTTAATCAATCAGTTAACCAGTTTGATCAATTCAACTCAAGGACTTTACTGGGAAGTTCAAAGTTTGGTTCGAAAACTCTCGACCAATCCTTTGTTCCAGAATGTGAATATCCAGTCGACGATTCAGCAGTTGAATCTCTCTTATATGGATATCCTACAAAATCTCTTGAATAGTGTGACCAACAGTTTAGGAAGTGTGGTTAACACCATTGTTAATACGGTCTTTATCTTGATCATGACCCCTGTCTTCTTGGTTTATTTCTTGGTCGATGGGAAGAAGTTATTGCCGATGTTGGAGCGGACCATTTTACGCAATGACAAACTCCACATTTCAAGCCTCTTGATTAGTTTGAATGAAACGGTCTCTCGCTATATTAGTGGGATTTCGATCGATGCCTTTATCATTGGAACCCTAGCCTACATTGGCTATAGTTTTATTGGATTGAAGTATGCTTTGGTCTTTGCCATTTTTTCTGGATTGGCCAACCTCATTCCATATGTAGGACCAACCATCGGGTTGATTCCGATGATCATCACCTATGCCTTCACAGATATGGATATGATGATCAAAGCAGTCATTTACATGTTGATTATCCAGCAGATCGATGGGAATATTCTTTATCCGCGTATCGTTGGAGGCGTGATGAAGGTTCACCCGATTACCATTATGGTTCTCTTATTGCTCTCAAGTAATATTTACGGCATTATCGGGATGGTCGTTGCGATTCCAGTCTATTCGATTGGAAAAGAAATTGTAAAATTCTTGGTAAATCTTTATGATAACCACCGTGCTGCTAAGGAGCAGAAGAAAAAAGAAGAATTTGGTATCATTAATAAATCATAGACTCTAGCGCCTATATGGGCCTTGGAGTCTTTTTTGTACATTTATTTGAAAAAATGCTGGAAAATAGTCAACAAGTGCTATGAAATGTGTTAAAATATAAGTGATTTTGAAAGAAAATATGAAAAGGTAGGAAAAGATGAGACTGCTCTTATCGAAAAAACAGAGACGCCAATTGCAATTATTGGAAATCTTGATTAAGGAAAAAAGATGGTTCCACTTAAAAGAGTTGGCCAAGCGTTTGGATTGTACAGAACGTTCGTTAAAAGAAGATTTGTCTAATCTTCGTAGTACATTTGATGACTTTTTAATTGAATCCTCTACCAATGGGATCAAGATCAGTTATGAGGATTCGGTTGGGCTAGAAGTGATCTATCATCACTTTTTAAAAGAATCACAAGCCTTTGCTTTGATTGAATATCTCTTTTTCAACAAGGATGTTTCCAATGAATATATTTGCAGAAAGTTTGATCTGAGTTACCAATCTTTCTACCGCTTGATTCGGACGATTAATCAGAAGCTTCAAACCAAATACAATGTAAAGATTGATTTGAAACCCTTGAATCTTGTCGGGGATGAAGTGGATGTTCGTTTCTTCTATGCCCAGTATTTTGCGGAACGTTATTACTATATGGAGTGGCCTTTCCCAGAATTTAAGGAAGAGGCTGTGACCGATTTGATCACCTTCTTCTTCAAGCTCTATGGCTATCCATTGACCTTCTCTGTCCTCAGGTCTTATAAAGTTCTCTTGACAGTCTACTTATCACGGATTAAGCAGGGCTATTTTATTGACATGCCAACGAACTATGATGTGTATAAGGACCAGTATCAAGGAGTGACCAATGTCGAGGAGATGTTACGCTACTTTAGCTTGCAGTTGGGTGTCGAGTTGAATGAAAAAGTGCTGGAGCAGTTCTTTATTATCTTTATTCAAGAGAATTTCTATTTCAGTCCAGAAAGCTTGATCGAAGCTGCAGAAACAGATCCTTATGCCAAAGAATCAACGACGCTCATCAGAGATATGTTCAAGGATCTATGCTATACCTATGATTTAGACATTGAAAATCTTGATGAGATGTTGATGCACGTTCACAATACGGCTCACTTAGGTCGGAAGGAATTGTTCTCGGAGTTCCTCTTATTTGATACCAAGACCAATACCAACGAAGATTTCATGAGCATCTTCCCAGCCTTCTATGATGATTTGAAGGAGCATATCATCACTTATATGAAGACCATGAAGCATGATCTGAACGAAGAGATCATCAAGCACATGATCTACACGGTCTACACTCACTGGGAACGTCTCTTACCGCAGTTGTTGCGCCGTCGGAAGTCTATTAAGGTCTTGATTATCAGTCGTTTTGACGATCACCATGCCAAATCCATGATCGATTTTCTAGATTTCTACTGTACGGATAACTTTGAATTTACGCAGATGATCAAGTACAATCTGACAGTGGATGATATTGAAGCTTCGGATGCCGATGTAGTGGTGGCCAACTTTATGATGCCTGAATTAAAGAAAAAACCATTTATTTGTACAAGTAGTCTCTCATCGCTTGAGCTGGTTGAAAAACTTAATGCCTTCTTTTATGATTTTACCAGTGCAGAGCATTAAAGACAAAGCCTTCTTAGAAACTTTCCTTAGGTGAGTACGGACGTCAGCGAACTTCGAAGAAGTTCCATGACTAATTAAGATACAAAGGGCGTTCGCGGATAAAGTCAAAATAGGAAGTTTGACGCAGAATCTTTAGATTCTAGGAAAACTTATCTTTTTGACACGATCCGTAGCCCGTGTTCAATTCGTTTTGGACCCCTTCGCTTTTTAATTTTTTAGGCTCAGGCTAAAACAGTTTCCCAAACTGTTTTACTCCCAAAACTCCCGAGTGCTAGAAACAATCGTGTTTCTAGCACTTTTCTCACGGCGAAAAGTTTCAGTGTAGGTTTGAATGAAACTGATTATATAGATTGTTTTAAGTTTTCAGCTTCACTTAGGTTATTTCGTTTGAAAAAACAATTTGTTCACATTCTAAAATCAGGACTTGTTCCTGATTTTTTGATGGTGAAAAAAGAAAATGACATAGAAGAATGCAGGCTCTCATATTTTGTGGTATAATATACAATATTATATACTGGAGGAAAGTATCCATGGAAGACCCTGGCAGTCAGGAAATTTTACTGGAATTTATTTTATTGATTGTTTTGACATTATTGAACGCCTTTTTCTCGGCAACCGAAATGTCAATGGTATCGTTGAATCGTTCTCGTGTAGTGCAAAAAGCAGAAGAAGGGGATAAAAAATACATTCGTCTTCTTAGCGTTTTGGAACAGCCCAACCATTTTTTATCCACTATTCAGGTGGGGATCACCTTGATTACCATCTTATCTGGGGCGAGTCTTGCAGATAGCCTTGGTCATGTCATTGCTGGATGGATGGGCAATACTAAAACGGCTGTTGCAGCTGGAAGCTTTTTATCTCTAGCGTTTTTGACTTATATTTCGATCGTATTTGGGGAACTCTATCCGAAACGAATCGCTATGAACCTGAAAGATGAGTTAGCTGTTCGAACGGCTCCGATTGTCATTTTATTAGGAAAAATTGTTAGCCCCTTTGTTTGGTTGCTTTCAGCGTCGACCAACCTTTTGAGCCGTATCACGCCAATGGAATTCGATGATCCGGATGAAAAGATGACGCGGGATGAAATCGAGTATATGCTGACCAATAGTGAAGCAACACTAGATGCGGACGAGATTGAGATGCTCCAAGGGATCTTTTCATTAGATGAAATGGTAGCGCGTGAAGTCATGGTGCCACGGACGGATGCCTTCATGGTTGATATCAATGATGATACCAAAGAAATCATTGAAAGTATCCTTAAGCAAAACTTTTCACGGATTCCTGTCTATGATGATGACAAGGACAATGTCATCGGTCTCATCCATACCAAACGTCTCTTGAACGAAGGATTTATCAATGGCTTTGATAATATTGTCTTAAGAAAGATTTTACAAGAACCTTTGTTTGTTCCAGAGACCATTTTTGTGGATGATCTTTTGAAGGAATTGCGCAATACCCAAAATCAAATGGCTATTCTGCTTGATGAATATGGTGGGATGTCTGGTTTGGTTACTCTTGAAGACCTTTTGGAAGAAATCGTCGGTGAAATTGACGATGAGACTGACAAAGCAGAAATTGATGTCTTTGAAATTGCGGACAATACCTATGTCGTACAAGGAGCCATGTCACTAAATGACTTTAACGAATATTTTGATGTTGAGTTGCAAAGTGATGATGTGGATACCATTGCAGGGTATTATCTGACAGAGGTTGGGCGAATTCCAACCTTGAAAGAGCGACTCAGCTGTGAAGTCGATAGTCAAAAGAAACACCTCATTTTGACAAACGACAAAGTAAAAAATGGTCGTGTGACCAAGGTGAAAGTTGAAATTTCTGAAATCGTCGAGGAAGATGAAGAAACTAAATCAAAAGAAGATTAAAAAATAGAGGCCTGGACGTGTTCCAGCCTCTGTTTTTTTCTTGTCAGGACCAGTTGAATTTTCAAAAAATTTCAAAAATTTCTGAAATAGTCTTGACAGCCAAAAAAAATTAAGGTAAGATAATACCCATAAAAAAAGAAAGCAGAAAATAAACATGAAGCAACAAGCTATTTCAACTCAAAAATTTTACTTTAGCTACTTTAGATAGTGTTTGTAGACATGATCTCATGGATGCAAACAACCCAAGCAATTTGTTTGTATCTATGTGGCTAAGATTTTTGATGATGGTCCATAGAGCTAGTATCTAAATGGACCGAGGTTTTGTAACTTGTTGGAGAATTTCAAGCATCCGTTTAGAGAATGATCTAAGCGGATTTTTTGTTTATTTGCAGAAGAGGAGTCAAAAAATGAAAGTAGTGAAGAAATTACTAGCACCTGTCCTGGTTGTAGGACTTCTGTTAACATCATTGGTGACCTTACACCATCTGAAGGATGCTAAAAAGGACAATGTCTTTCGAATTGGGATTTCCCAGTACATCACCCATAAGTCGCTCGACGCGACACGAAAAGGCTTTATCGATGAGTTGAAGAAAGAGGGCTATGTGGATGGGAAAAATATCCAGATTGATTTCCAAAATGCTCAAGGGGAGCAACGAAATCTGAAAAACATTTCCAAACAATTGGCGGAAGAAAGTGATCTAGTCTTTGCGATTGCAACACCATCGGCTCAAAGTTTGGCTAATACGACGAAAACAACGCCGGTTGTCTTCTCGGCTGTGACCGACCCATTGGCAGCGAAATTGGTGAAAAACTTGAAAGAGCCTGGTGGCAACATCACAGGGACAAGTGACCAGTCAGAAGATGCGATCTCTACACAGGTAGACATGATTAAGCAAGTCCTTCCAACGGCGAAAACAGTTGGGATCCTCTATACGCAAAGTGAGCCTAACTCAGTCGTCCAAAAAGACAATGCGAAGAAGATCCTTGAAGCTAAAGGTTATCAAGTGGTTGAAAAAACCATCCTCGATAGTAACAATGTAAAAGCGGCAGCAGACAGTATCATGTCAGAAGCAGATATCGTCTTTGTTCCGACGGACAATATTATCTCTTCTACAATGGACACTGTTAAACAGGTATCCATCAGTCATAAGGTACCCGTTTTTGGTGGATCTGCTGAAATGGTGGCTACTGGTGGCTTGTACAACTTCGGTACCGATTATGAGGAATTGGGAAGACAAGCTGCTCGGATGGCCATTCGCATCATGAAGGGTGAGAAACCTGGCAAAGTTGCAGTTGAAACACCTGAAAAATTAGAATTGCATACCAATAAAGAGATGGCCAAAGAGCTTGGAATTGATATTAGCTCGTTGAAGGTAGAAAAATAGGAGGTTTGAGATGAATTTCGTTTTATCAAGTTTATCAGAAGGTTTATTGTGGTCGATCATGGCGATCGGTGTTTACTTAACATTTCGAATTTTAGATATTGCCGATATGACGGCAGAAGGAGCCTTTCCACTTGGGGCAGCAGTTGTAGCTTCCCAAATTCAAGCAGGAAGAAACCCTTGGCTTGCAACCTTGTTGGGCTTCCTAGCAGGAATGATCGCAGGATTGGTTTCTGGGATTCTCCATACAAAAATGAAAATTCCAGCCCTCTTGACAGGGATTGTCACTTTGACCGGTCTCTACTCTATCAATATTAAAATCATGGGGGGAGTACCCAACCTCTCTATTGGCGATGCCAGTACCATTTTCAAAAGTGTCATGAAATTGGGCTTGTCCAATGAAGAAGCAGTCTTTTTGATTAGTATTTCTTGCTTGATCATCGTCTGTATCTTGTTAACTCTCTTAATGAAGACGCAACTTGGCTTGGTTTTGCGCTCGACTGGTGATAACATTCCAATGAGTGAGGCCAATGGGGTCAATGTAGATAACATGAAGATGTTGGGCTATATGATTTCCAATGGCTTGATTGCCCTTTGTGGAGCCATGTTTGCGCAAAATGATGGTTTCTCAGATGTGACTTCTGGTACAGGGACGATCGTAGTCGGTTTGAGTGCGGTGATTATCGCTGAAGTTTTGATCCACGAATTGACCATTGGTTGGCGCTTGCTTTCCATCGGGGTTGGAGCTATTGTGTACCGTTTGATTATCTTAAATATTTACGAGATCCCAAATCTCGATCAAAATATGGTTCGTCTCTTCAATGCGATCTTGCTCGCGATTGTCTTGTTCGCTCCTGAGGCGCAAAAACGTCTTCGTGTTCGTGGATTGAAGTTAGGAAATAAGTAGGAGAAAAGTATGGCAACATTATTATCAATTGAAGGTATTCATAAGACATTTGAAGCAGGAACAGTCAATGAAAACCATGTCTTAAAAGGCTTGGATCTCCAAGTAGAAGAAGGAGACTTCATTTCGGTTATCGGTGGAAATGGAGCTGGGAAATCAACCTTGATGAACATCTTGGCAGGAAATCTAGTTGTAGATGAAGGGGATATCTTGCTAGAAGGTAACTCCATCAAAAATACGAGTGTTCGTAAGCGTGCGAAAGATATTGCGCGTGT
>OKWN01000369.1_pt1 | contig 22518 bp, 16 predicted proteins | sample 1607151 | NCBI WGS metagenome assembly OKWN01 (sample SAMN07501046, study PRJEB24779) | human gut metagenome | isolation source: stool | host: human infant | place: USA: Pittsburgh, PA | reverse complement strand
TAGCAGAAAAGCCATTGATTTTATATCAATAGCTATCTTATCTCAATCTATTTCAATTTATTTATTTCACCTATTCTGGACGAGGGAAATCCATATCTGCTACCCAAAAAGGTAGTGTGTCCTGCCTAGTATGTCCGTTTTGAATAGCCATAATATTCACTAGATACTTTCCTTGTAAGTTCCCTTAATTTTTTTATTAATTATTCTCTCTCCATATTATTATACCTTCCAAATATATAATATAATAATTAATTTCGTAATTAATACTATTATCTTAAAATGTACTATATCATAAATATAAATTAGATAAGTTATAATAAGTCACATAGATTATATTTTTAATTATAAAAATTTCCTTCGCTTAAGCCATGTGTCAGTAAACCAATTAACGCATAACATTTATTCTTTTTTAAACTAAAGTTAAAAGTTACTGAAATTCCATAACCAAAAAAACAAAGTTTTATTAAAACTAATAATGAATTTGATTAAAAAAATATATTTCTTGCAACTTTCTAAAATTAACCAATTATAAATAATTTTTTCCTTGCAATTATATAAATGTAAATAATTATAAATATTATTTAGAATAATTCTAAATAATACTACCATACTATGAATTATAAAAAGTTCCGTCCATTACAAAGACAACTGTAATGTCTCTAGGATTTATAGATTTCCATGCATATCTACTAACTTAAAAATACGAAAGCCAAGAAGTAAATACTTCTTGGCCTTTATCTAAGCTTTGTATATATTAAGCAGTTTTTCTAGTCTTTTCTTTTTTATTCATCTTATCGTTTATATAATCAATAACTACTGCTATAGCATTATCTCCAGATACATTGGCAGCTGTACCAAAACTATCTTGAGTTAAGTATAGAGCTATCATTAAACTTGCAAGACCACCATCTGATGGTATACCTATCATTGGTAAGAAAGGTAGTGCACTCATTATTGCCCCACCTGGTGCTCCTGGTGCTGCAACCATTGCTATACCTAACATTAATATAAATGGCATTATTACTGATAATCCAAAGTCCATATTGTTCATCATTAATACTGCTACTGCAAATGATGTAACTGATATTATTGAACCTGATAAGTGAATTGTTGCACAAAGTGGCACACAGAATTCTCTTATTTCTTTGCTTACTCCGTTATTTTTAGCACATTCAACATTAACTGGTATAGTTGCTGCTGATGATTGAGTACCAACTGCTGTTAAATAACCAGGTATTTGATTTTTTAACATTTGGAATGGGTTTTTCTTAGTTATTGCTCCAGCTACACTAAATTGTATAACTAGATATATTAAGTGCATTGGTATAACTATACAGAATACTTTCCAGAATACTCCTAATATTGCCCAAACTTGGCCTGCATAAGTTATATTAGCAAATGTTCCAGCTATGTATATTGGTAATAAAGGTATAATTACTGTTGCTAAAGTTTTTGTAACTATTTCTTGGAACTCTTGGAATACTTTATGTAGCGTTTCCCCTTTACCATGATTTCTAAGAGCTGAAATACCAAGTCCCATAGTAAATGCGAAAACAATAGCTGCTGTTACATCCACCATTGGTTCTAATGGTATAGTAAAGAATGCAGATAACATTCCTGCTTCTGGATCACCTATTTGTGATGCTACACTTGAATCAATAAATGCAGGAAATACATTTGATGCTACAAGGAAAGCGATTGTCCCAGCAACAATAGTAGAACCATAAGCTATTCCTGTTGTTATTCCTAATAATTTTCCTGCCCCTGTTGCTAAATCTGCTATACCTGCTGTTACAAATCCTATTATTATAAATGGTATAACAAATTTTAAAAATGCTGAAAATAAAGTACTTGCAGTTATTAACACCCTAACTAATCCTTCTGGTGCAAAACTTCCTAAGATGATACCTACCACAATCCCCATTATAAGTTTAGGTACTAATCCTATTTTTTTCTTCATATCTCTTTCTCCTCCAAAAACTTCTATATTTTTACAATTCCATTATCCATTATATAAACATTGTTCTTACTATGTCAATGTCTCCTTTCTTGTTTTTTTCATATTATTTTTTTCATATAAATAAATATTTTCGACTTTTTTTTATTTTAAATTTTATTAATAGTACAAAAAATGAATAAATTAAAATAAATATATCAGTTATCAAATTTATAAAAATAATTATTACTTAATAAAAATAAGGAACTGTTACAAATATCACTTTTGTAACAGCTCCTTATTTTTTATTTTTTATTTTTTTCCATATATTGCTTCCAGTCTCCATTTTTAACTGGAACTAATTTATCATCTTTATTATAATCTGCTGATTCATTGTATTCATAGTAATATGCTTTTATAACAGTTCCTTCTGCAATCTTTACATTTACAACTTTTCTGTTATATTCATTTTCACTTTCCTTACCTTTTTCATAAGCTTCTAACTCATCAAGTTCTTTTAATACAGATTCAAAATCATTAAATGACATTAATTCTCCAACAACTTCTCCCTCTCCTGGAACTACTGCTGGGTATCCTTTATTTTCTATATGGAATAAATCTCCGCTTATTGTTCCTTTTACATTTTCTTTAACTTTACCATCTAGATAAGTTTTATAGTTGAACATATCACTTCTTAAACTTCCATATACAAATACTCTTTCAACTTTCATATTTTCCATATATGAGTTCCAGTCACCATTTTTTACTTCTATTAATTTATCATCTTTGTTATAATCTGCTGATGGGTTGTACTCATAGTAATATGCTTTTTCTACACTACCATCTTCCAACTTAACATCTACAACTTTTCTATTATATTCATTTTCTTTTTCTTCACCTTCTACATAAGCTTCTAATTCATCTAAATCTTTTAATGTAGATTCGAAATCTTTAAATGTCATTAACTCTCCTATTACTTCTCCATCTCCTGGAACTACTGCTGGATATCCTTTATTATCTAAATGGAATAAATCGCCTTTAATTGTAGCCTTTTTATTTTCTTCAACTTTTCCGTTTAAATATACATCATAGTTAAACATATCGCTTCTTAAGCTTCCATAAACAAATACTTTATTAATGCTTTCAACTTCTTCTTTAGGAGTACTACATCCAGTCAAAGTTAGTAAAAATGTCAATAATAAAGTTCCTAATAAAATTTTCTTCATTATTTTTCCTCCAAGTTTATTTTTATTTGCATGTACTAGTTTACTTATACTAAACATTTAGTATTTTTATGTATTTGTTTTGTTTTTCTAAACATTAGGTTAAATATAACTATACAATAATCTCTACATTAAAATAACAAATTATACTCTATATGTCAATATATTCAAACTTAAAATTTATAAATAAGACGATAAAATATTTATGCATTAAAATAACTCTACCTTAATATTTTAAATATACTGAGGTAGAGTTATTTATTTTGCTATTTTTAGTTTCTGTATTACTTATTATTTTTTACTTATAGATTTAAATGAAGCAGTTTGTTCTTTAATTCCTTTTTCTGCTGCAAATCTTTCTATACTTGAAGCACCGAAGAAGCCATCAATTCCTTCAATGTTTTCTATTATGTAAGCAGCATCTTGTGGCTCTGCAATTGGTCCACCATGGCAAATAACCATTATATCTGGATTTACTTCTTTTCCTGCTTTCATTATAGCTTTTATTTTTTCAACACAATCATCTAATGTAAGAGCAGTTTTTGCTCCTATTGTACCTTTTGTTGTTAATCCCATATGTGCTACTAATATGTCTGCCCCTGCTTTTGCCATTGCTTTTGCTTGATTTGGATCAAATACATAAGGAGTTGTTAGCATATCTAACTCATGAGCTTTTCTTATCATTTCAACTTCTAAGTCGTATCCCATTCCCGTCTCTTCTAAGTTTTGTCTGAATACGCCATCAATTAATCCTACTGTTGGGAAGTTTTGAACTCCACTAAATCCTTGCTCTTTAAGTTGTTTTAGAAATACGTCCATTACTCTAAATGGATCTGTGCCACATACACCAGCTAAAACAGGCGTATCTTTTACAACTGGTAGTACTTCTGCACCCATCTCTACTACAATTTGGTTTGCATCTCCATAGGATAATAATCCCGCCAGTGAGCCGCGCCCTGCCATTCTATATCTACCTGAGTTATAGATTATTAACATATCTGCGCCCCCAGCTTCACTACTCTTAGCTGTAATACCTGTTCCAGCACCAACTCCTACAAGTATTTTACCTTGCTTAACATCTTCTTTAAATTTATTTATTATTTCTTGTCTTGTCATTTTATTCATCTAAGATTCCCCCTAACTATTAATTATTTTTCCATTAAATCTATTAAGTTTTGTGCTGCTCTTTGAGCAAATTCTATATCATTAATGTTACAATTCATCTCTTGGATTGTAACAACATCTTTATTTGTTAATTCTTTTAAAGTATCAAATAATTTTTTATCTTCTGCCTCTCCATAAAAAGGTTGGCCTTTGACATCAATTCCAGAAACTCCTTGCAGAGGTAACATAAGTATAGTTTTTCCCTTTGACATATTTAATTTTTCAGCAATCTTTTTACCTATTAATTCATTTTCTTCTACAGTAGTTCTCATTAGTGTTACTGTAGGATTGTGTTTATATAAATTACGTCCTAGGAATTTTTCTGGTACAGTATCATAAGGTCCAAAGTTACACATATCTAAAGCACCTACTGATACTACTTGTGGTATATTATGTTTTGCAGCTGCTTCTAATCTATTAGGACCTGCATTTAGCACTCCACCAATAATTTCATCTGCCCATTCTGTTGTTGTAAGATCTAGAACCCCTTCTATAAATCCACCTTCTATAAGAGATTCCATTGTTCTTCCACCAACTCCTGTGGCATGAAATACTAAAACTTCATAACCTCTCTCTTCCATGTATTCTTTTGCTGCAGTTACACATGGAGTAGTTACACCAAACATAGTTGCTGCCACTAAAGGCTTTTTATCAAGAACTTTTTTGTTTTCAAATTTAACCATACCTACAATTGCAAACACAGCATTTGTAAATATTTTTGTTGAAATAGAATTAAGGCCTGCCACATCCACAATAGATGGCATCATAACAATATCACTTGTTCCCACATATTGAGATGTATTTCCCGAAGCCACTGTTGATACCATAAGTTTTGGTACACCAATAGGAAGAGCTCTCATTGCAGGAGTTACTAAAGAAGTTCCCCCTGACCCTCCAAAAGAAATAATTCCATCAAACTTTCCTTGTTCATAAAGCTTAGGTACTAACTTTTCCATACCTTTTGATAATACTTCTGTTGCCAATGCTCTATCTTTTTTGCTAACAATATCATTTATATTCCAACCTACCGCTTGTGCCACTTCTTCGTTGGATACGTCAGGTTCAAAAGTTGATTCAAAAACCCCTGTATGTATTGTTAAAGTACTTAGACCTAAACTTTCAATTAACTCTTTCACATATAAATATTCCTTGCCTTTAGTATCAAATGTACCCGCAATAGCAATAGTTTTCATGAATTAATCTCCCCTACAGATATATTTTATATAGTTGGTATAAATCAACTTATAATCTTTTGTTTTTTAATACTAACTATACCTTAATACTATTCTGTTTTACTTTTTAAGTAAACGTTTTTATGTTCTGTAATTTTGTGTTTATGTCGTATTGGGGAATATCCTTTATATTTTTTAAACATTTTGCTGAACTGTGAATAGTCATTATACCCAACCAATGATGCTACTGTTGATAGAGGAATATCTTTTTTATTTAAGATATCGACAGCTTTATTTATTCTAAACTTTACTAAATATTCTGGAAAAGAGCATCCAACTTCTTTTTTAAATAAACTGCTTAAGTAACTTCTAGACACATGAGCTACTTTTGCCAAATCTAAAAATGATATTTCATTCATATAATTTTCAGCAACATATTTTTTAACGAATTCAACATAATCATAATGTTTTGTAATTCCGTCAAGCATTTTCAACATTAAATCATCTTCATCCACATTGGAAGTTGTTTTAAAATCTTTTATAGTTTTCGTAAGCGATTTTTCTAATGGAATTCTTTCAAAAGCAGAACCGCCAATATATCCCATTAAATCTTCATTACTATACATATATTGAATATCTATTGGTGTTTTAACAGGTCCACCATAAATTAATTTAATTACGTTTGGATTTAGTTCATTGCATAGTTTAAAAATTTTTTCCATTTTACTTTTTACACTTTCCAAAGAAAATACTTTCTTTGCCCCCAATAATCCCCCTTCAGTTAGTCCCAAATGAACACAAATAGTATCAGCTCCAGCCTCTATCATTTGCTTAGCTTGAATTTCATCAAAAACAAAAGCTACAGTAAATAAACCTTTCTTATGTGCTTTTCTTATTAAATCTACTTCTAATAAATAACTAAATCCTGATTCCTCTAATGCTTCCCTGAGCTTCCCATCAATAAGTCCAATAGTTGGATAGTTATTGACTCCAGAAAATCCTTTTCTTATTATTTCATCTATGTAAATATCAATATCTTTTGTGGGATCTGTTGCATTTACACCAAAAATGATAGGTATATCTTTTACTAAAGGAATAATTTCTCTTGATGCAAATTCCATAACCATGTCATTGCTGTTAGAGTATGGTAAAAAACCTGCTAATGACCCTCTTCCCATTTGACGAAATTTTCCTGAATTAAGCATTAAAAGGAAGTCTGCACCAGCCCTTTCTGAATACTTTGCTGTCATACCAGAACCTGTTGCTACTCCCAAAATATGGTTTCCTTTCTCTACCTGAGCTCTAAGTCTTTCTAATATTTTTCGCCTATCCATAATTTTCCCCCCTTATGCTTCCCTTTAAAATATTACTATGTAATTAAAGCCCCTAGTTATTTTTTTATAAATACTAGAGACTTTATATATTTTCAGATTTACTTTCTCTCATTTTAGTGATTCTTTTAATGAATTACTTTAATTAAAGCATATATGTAAATAGTAGTGATTAATATAGTAAATCACAATAAAAAAAATTCGCTTCGCTTAAGTGACGTGGCTGCGAAACACTTTAAGCCACTGCGTGGGCGCTATGAAATTTTAAGTAACGACCTTGATAAAAAACTAACTTTTTACATCTTAATATTTGTAATATTACTTCGTTTCACAAGTTTCCCACAGATTTGAGAGCAATATAATTTCCTTATATGTAAAAAGTACCCACTAAAACAGATATTTTAGCGGGCACCCAATTTACAAATTATTCATTTTTCATTACATAACTATTTCTTTTACATTACCATCTCTATACATTATTTCGCCTTTTCCTATTGCTCCAACAGGACATACTAAGCTACATAAATGACATCCAACACATTTATCTTTATTTAAAGTTATTTCTCTAGTTTCTTCATCATATGTATAAGCTTGATGTCCTCCATCAAAACAAGAAACGTAACATCTTCCACATCCTATACATCTATCTTTATCTATTTCTGGATAAATAACAAATGTACGATCTATGTCTTCAGCAGGTATTATGTTGTTATTTGCTAATCCTACTAAATCTTGTAATTTATCTATTCCTCTTTCTTCCATAAAATATGATAATCCACTTATCATATCTTCAACTATTCTATATCCATATTGCATTACAGCAGTTGTAACTTGTAAATGGCTTGCTCCTAATAATATAAATTCTAATGCATCTTTCCAAGTTTCTATACCACCTATACCACTTATAGGAACATCTTTTAATCTTTCATCTGTTCTCATTTGTTGTATAAATCTTAGAGCTACTGGTTTTACAGCTTTTCCTGAATAACCAGATATTGAAGATTTACCATTTACTATTGGAAGTCCTACCATTTTTTCAAAATCTACACCAGTTATTGATTTTATAGTGTTTATAGCAGATATTCCTGCTGCACCACCTTCTATAGAAGCTACTGCTGGAACTACCATATCTCCAATGTTTGGAGTCATTTTTGCTAATATTGGTAATTTAGATCCTCTAGCTACTGCTTGACAGTATTTTTTAACTAATTCTGGGTTTTGACCAACATCTGAACCCATAGCATGACTAGTCATTTGAGGACATGAGAAGTTACACTCTATCATATCTGCACCAGCTTCTGTAACTAATCTAGCTAGTTCTTCCCACTCTTTTTCGTTTTCACCCATTATAGACGCAACTATAACTTTATTTGGATAATTAGTTTTTAATTTTTTTAAAGCCTCTAAACTTTCTTCCAGTGGATGTTCAGAAATTTGTTCCATATTTTTAAATCCAACAAATTCAGTACTTTCTTTTCTTAAAGCGTCAAATCTTGGAGAGCAATCTGTAGGTATAAAGAAACCAAGAGTTTTAAATACAACTCCTCCCCATCCAGTTTCCAAAGCTTTCGCACACATTTCATAACAGTTATCTACAGGTGAAGAAGATAAAAAAAACGGATTTTCACACTTAACACCACAAAATTCTATTGATAAATCTTTTTTAAACATTAATTTGCCCACCTTTCTTTTATTTAAGGGATATTAATTATAATTTTTTATTAGCACTTTACTGAACTTTTTTCATTTACAAAGTCTATTACTTTCTTAGCTACTTCTTTACCGCTCTTTATAGCATAAACTACAGTTTTTTCACTTGAAACCACATCACCTGCTGCAAATATTCCTTTTGAAGAATCTAGTAATTCATCCACATTTTCTTCACTTTCTTGACTTATTGCTAATATATATTGATCACATTTCATTGTTATAGTTGTATCATTTCCTAAACTTTCAAATGTTGCTTTTTCAACTTTTGAATTACCTTCTATGCTAACTGGTTTAAATTTAACATACATGTTTACTCCAGCTTCTTTTGTTTCAACTTTTTCATCTATATATGCTGGCATTTCATTTTCAGTTCTTCTATATAATATATTAACGTTATCTGCACCTCTTAATTTTGCAGTTCTAGCAACGTCCATAGCCACGTCTCCACCACCAACTACTATAACATTTTTACCAACATATACATTTTGTGGTTCTTCTTTAACTTTTCTTAAGTAATCAACACCGATCTCAACATTTTCTAAATTTATTCCGTCTATATTTAAAGTCTTACCTTTGTGTAGTCCACATGCCCATATAACAGCATCAAAACCTTCTTTTAATAAATCTTCTGGTTTTTCTACTTTTGCATTATTTTTAAATACAACACCTAATTCTTTTATTTGATTTATTTCATGAGCTACTAATTCCCCAGATAATCTATCACTTGGTATTCCATAAGTTAAATAACCGCCTAATTTTTCATCTCTTTCATAAACAGTTACATCATAACCTTCTTTTAATAACTCAACTGCTGCTGCAAGACCAGCTGGTCCAGATCCAACAACACCAACCTTTTTATCAACATGTTTTCTTTCTCTTAACATTGGAACATTTAAAGTTTTATCTAATTCCATTAAATATTCTTGAAGCATTTTTATTTTTATAGGTGTTTTTAGACTTACTCTACTACAAGCACCTTCACAATAAGCTTTTGATGGACATACTTTACTACAAACTCCACCTAAAACATTGTTTTCTTTTATTGTTTCTATAGCTCCTTTTGGGTTTTCAAATCTTAATGATCTTATAAATTTTGCTGGGTCTGTTCCTGCTGGGCATGCTTTAGAACAAGGTGCATCATGACATAGTAGGCATCTAGATGCCTCTTCACGTATTACTAACTCAAAATTCTTATCAGTTTTTTTGTTTTGATCCATTTTCATTTTCCTTTCTTAACTATTTTTTATTTTAGGCCTAATAAGGCTTAATGAACTTTTTTAATTTTCACTCAGAAACTTTCACATTTTTTATTACTTGTTTTTTATCTAATTGGTAAAATACATAAGATAATAGTGCTACAATAGCGCATCCTACTACCCAAGATAGTTTCATATTAGCAAGTGGCATTTTTAAATATAGAGATTCAAATGTATTAAGATTCCAGCCACATAAGCTGTTATAAGCATATATAGCATCTAAAATTCCATATACAAAACTAGCGTACATAGTGCATCTAGCTGCAAATAAACATCTTTTGTCATTAACTTTAGGTACAAATACATAGAATAAAATTAAAATTATTAAGGCTGGTGATAAAGAGTCTAGTAATGGCCCTACATAAGCCAAAATATTATCTAATCCTATGGCTCCAACCAAAGTACTACTTACACAAACAACTATTACAGCTGTTTTGTATGATATTTTTTTATTAGATACGTCTTCGAAAAATTCTGCTGCAGCTGCTGTTATTCCTACAGCTGTTGTTAATGATGCTATAGCTAAAGCTACACAATATAAAACTCCTCCTGATCCACCTAGTAAAAGAAATGCAACCTTTGTATACAACTTAACATATGTTAAATCTCCTGTTGGTCCCATTGCACCTCCAGTTGTTGCTCCAATAACCATATGTCCTAAATGGCTTAATGTAAGCATTCCAATACCACATATACCAACTTTTATAATATTGCTATTCATATTTTTTTCTGTTACGCCTTTTGCTCTTAGATTATTTAATATGACTATTCCAAAGACTAAAGCACATAGTATATCACCTGTGGCATATCCACCTGTAAATCCATAAGAAAAGGCTGAACCTTCATAAGATTTAGGGGCCCATGTTTTTGATATAGGATCTAGCAAACCTTTTCCAATGATGCATACAACTATAATCAATAATACTGGGAATAGAATCTTACCTATTTTGTCCATAGTGTCTGATCTACCTGCTAAAAACCAATATGTTACTAAATAGAAAATTATAGAAAATATAATTATTGGCAATTTACTACTTGTTTCAAACCCTGTTGCTTGAACTATACCATCCCATGATGATGCACTCATTCTTGGAACCACATATAATGGCCCTAGCATCAATATAGTAATTGTTGTAAAGATAGAACCAAATTTCGGCATAATTTTTTTTGTTAATGTATTATAAGTTCCCTCTCCTCTAACAAGAGCCACATAAGCTAACATTGGCATTAGTAATGCTGTAATAAGTACTCCTATAAAAGCTATAAATACAGAACTACCACTTTCTTTTCCCCAGTTCATTGGCCATGTCATACTTGATGACCCAAAATGCATGGAAAAAAGTGCAGCTCCCATTAAAAATAATTCCTTTGCTGGCAAACTATCTTTAATTTCTTTACTCTGCTTTTCCATAATACCCCCTCTTTCAAATGTGATTTTATGTAATTTATGTAATTTATGTAATTTATGTAAACGGTTACATAAGGTTTATACTTAATTTATAATTCCATTTCTTACCATTGTCAACAAAAAAGTAATATTTTTGTTATTTTTTTATTTATATAACAAAAAAATGTACCGCATAAAAATATTTAATAATATTTTTATGCGGTAACTTCTTAAAATAGTTCACTCTCATATTCCTTATGGTAATTAACTTTCATCATAAATTTTTAATTTATTTATAGGGCAAACAAAAATGCATAACCCACATCCTATGCATTTTTCTTGATCAATCTTTATATCATTATCATTCACTATATCTATTGCATTCTCTAAACAATGCTCTACACATAAGTTACAACCCTCTTCGCATTTTTTATTATCTGATTTACATGTCATCGGCTCTAGCGCTAATTCATCTAATGGTTTAATTTTTTCCAATGCCTTACCACATATTTCACTTATGGAATTAATTTTTTTCTCTTTAAACCACTTTTCTAGATCATTTACTATTTTTTTAATTATACTATCTCCATTTAACATAAGGGCTGTGCCAATTTGTACTGCAGATGCTCCTAACATAATATACTCTATTACATGCTCATAATTTCCTATTCCACCTATACCACAAACAGGTATATCTACAGATTGTGCAATAGATGCTACACTAGCTAATGCAATTGGTCTAATAGGTTCTCCAGAATATCCCCCATAAGTTGGTAACAACGGAATCTCTTTGTCTATATCTACACCCAAAATACATCTTATGGTATTTATAGCACTTATTGCACTTGCACCTGCCTTTTTTGCAGCTTTTGATACTTCACTTATATTATTAACATGCTGAGATAATTTCACCATTACTGGTATTTTTATATTTTTTGATACATCATTTACCACATTAAAAACAAACTCACTATCAGAACAAGGTATTTCTACACCTTCTCCTAATGGACTTGATAAGGATATTTCTATACCGTCTGCACCATATTTTTCTAGCTTCTTTGCCAAATATGTAATTTCTGATGGAGAGTGGCCTGATATGCTTGCTATAACAATTCCTCCATCACTTTTAGCTATTTTTAGTTCCTCTTTCCATCTTTCCAGTTGAAAACGACTATAAAATCTTATATTTTGTAATCCTTTTCCATTAAATGCTATTTGTTCTCCTGTTTTAGAGTATGGATCACTCACTATAGTTTCTGTAATTACAGCCCCTGCGCCAGCTCTTAGATTATTTCTTAATTTTTTACCATTACCATTCCAAGGACCGGCTGAAATTATTACTGGATTTTTTAAATTCAATCCCATGAAGTTAGTCTCTAACATAATTAAAATATCTCCCCTATTCTCCTACCATAACCACATGATTTGCGTATTTTAATCTTTGTTTCTAGTAATATTTCTTGAGTAAAACTATCTTCAGATTCAAGGTTATTAATTATATCAATCAATAATCTAGCACCTAGTACTCCTTGCTTATGTAGAGGATTTATTACTGTTGTTAATTTTGATTCAATCATCCTTGAAAGATTTATATTATCAAACCCTATAACAGCTATATCCTCTGGTACTTTTACATTATTATCCCTTAACGCCGCCATTGCAGCAAAAGCGAAAATATCATCTGTAGCAAAAATTGCCCTTGGTGGATTTTTCAATTTAAGTAACTTCTTAGTAAGTAAATAACCCTCATCCAAAGATACTTTCGAATGTAAAATATAATCTTTTTCCATTTTAATATTATTATTCTTCAAAGCTCTCTTAAAACCTTCTAACCTCAAGGCATTTTCTCTTTTTTCTTTCGGCCCGTTAATAATAGCAATTTTATCATATCCAATATCTATCAAATGCTTAGTTGCTTTATAGCTTGCTTTTTCATAATCAATTTTAACTGTATCAATTTCTTTACAAGCGTTACTTTCTCCTATTGACACTATAGGTATTCCTTTTGACTTTATAGAAAGTAGCTTCTGTCTACTTATTGAACTTGAGATAATTATTAGGCCATCAGTATTTCTTTTAATTAAACTATTTATACTGTCTTCTTCTTTTTGAGCGTCACATGAACCGTCACAAATAACAGTTATGTAACCGCTTTCCGTCATAATGTCCTCTATTCCTTTTATAATTTCCATATAGCTTGGATTCAAAATATCTGGAACAATAATTCCAATAGTTTCTGCTTTACCTATGTTCATCCCCCTAGCAAACCAGTTTGGTGTATAGTTACACTCATCGATAATAGCTTGAACTTTTTCTCTAGTAGCTTTAGCAACTGTTTCTGGATGATTTTGTACTCTAGATACTGTTGCTACCGATACACCTGCTTTCTCTGCAATCTGACGTATATCCATATATTCCCTTTCCCCAACCATTTGTATTATATTTATTTTTTATTTATTATGGTTTTTATTTCAACTATATTTTATCACATATTTAATAACTTTCATCTTAATATTATTGTTTCAATATTCACTCATTCCATTTTGGAATTGTTAAATTTTTATAAAATAGTTGACTTTCTAACTTTTCAGCCTTATAAAAATAGTATAGAAGATATGTAAACGTTTACATACTTTCTTAATATTATAAAATTTAATTATTGGAGGTAGGTTTGTATGTTTAAATGTAGTACTGAAAGAATGAGAGATAAAATTGAAACTTTTTCAAAATTCGGGGATGCAGGACATGGCGGAATAACAAGATACTCTTTATCTCCCGAAGCTATTAAAGCTAGAGATGAATTTGTAAAAAGAATGGAAGCTATTGGTGCAACTATAGAAACTGATGATATGGCTAATATGTATGCCACTTTACCAGGAACAGATCCCAACGCAAAAAGAATTGTAATGGGCTCTCACTGTGACTCTGTAAAAAACGGTGGTAACTATGATGGTATCTTAGGTGTTATGGGTGCTATGGAAGTTTTAGAAACTGTAGCTACTGAAAAAATACCTCATAAACATCCTCTTACTGCTATGATATGGACAAATGAAGAAGGTTCATTATACCCACCTGCAATGATGAGTTCAGGAATAGTGTGTAACGATGTACTTCCTGCAGAAATAGCTAAAAACTTCAAATATGAAAATATGATGAGCTCAAAAAGTGTATTAGATAAAACAACTACTTTCGGCTCTCAATTAGAAAAATTTAAATATAAAGGACAAAAAGAAAATCGTTTAAATACTGATAAATATAAATGCATGTTTGAACTTCATATAGAACAAGGTCCAATACTTGAAGATGCTGGCAATGATGTTGGTGTTGTTACTTGTGTACTTGGAATGTTCAACTGCCGTATAAAATTCTATGGTCAATCAGACCATGCTGGTACAACTCCTATGCATAAACGTCAAGACGCTTTATATGCTGCATCTCAAGCTCTTTGCTACTTACACGATGAAATAGACAAATTAGGAAATAAAGAGTTAGTTTATACTACAGGTGAAATAGTTTGTCACCCATGTGTACATACAGTTATACCTGATTTTGTGGAATTCTCTATAGACGTTCGTCATGAAGATCAAAAATTATTAGATAAAGTATATGAAATAGTAAGAAGTTTAGAAAATAAAGAATGGGCTAAATGCAAATGTGAAGTTGAATTAGCTTGGAACAGAGACACTGTTTACTATGACAAAAAATTAGTAGGATATGTTAAAAAATCAGCTGAAGAATTAAATATTCCTCATCAATATATTAATTCAGGTGCTGGACATGATGCTCAGTTCGTTTCTTACATGATGCCAACAACTATGATTTTCGTAGTTTCTAAAGATGGTCATTCACATTGTGAACAAGAATACTCTACTCCAGAGCAATGTGCAAACGGAGCTACAGTTCTTCTAAATGCTGTTTTAAAAGCTGATTTAACTGACTAATACTATAATCCACAATTAATAATATTTTTTTATTTGAGGAGGAAATTATGAGTAAATTTGATAAGGTAATAAAAAATGGTACTATTGTAACAGCTTCTGATACTTACAAAGGCGATATAGGTATAAAAGATGGAATAATAACTGAAATAGGTCAAAACTTAGATTGTGAAAATATAATAGATGCTACTGATAAATTAATAATACCTGGTGGTATAGATGCCCATACTCACTTAGATATGCCTTTTGGTGGAACTTTCTCAAGTGACGATTTTGAAACTGGTTCAAAAGCAGCTGCTATAGGTGGTACTACATCTGTAATAGACTACTGTGTTCAACCTGGTGATGGAACTTTAGCTGATGGTCTAAAAATATGGAAAGAAAAAGGATCTAAATCTTGCATAGATTATGGTCTTCATATAGCTGTTACTCATGCTGATAAGGAAACTTTAGAAGAAATGCCTAGTATGGTAGATGAAGGTGTTACAAGCTTTAAAGTTTACATGGTTTATGACGGAATGAGAGTTAACGATGCTGCATTTATGAATATATTAGAAAAATCAAAAGAATGTGGTGCTTTAGTAGCTGTTCACTGCGAAAACTATCATGTAATAAATCATAGAGTTGAAAAACTTCTAGCAGAAGGTAAAACAGAGCCTAAATATCATGCAGTTTCAAGACCAGCTAATTGTGAAGGTGAAGCAGCAAACAGAGCTATAACTCTTGCTAAATTAACTGATGCTCCTTTATTTATAGTTCACAACAGCTGTAAAGAGTCTATATCAAAAATAAAAGAAGCTCGTGAAGCTGGACTTCCAATTATGGGAGAAACTTGTCCTCAATACTTAATGTTATCAGATGATAATTATGAAGAACCTAATTTCAATGGTGCTAAATATGTAATGTCTCCTCCACTTCGTAATAAATCTAATTGGGATTACATATGGCAACAATTAAAAGATGGTACTATACAAACAGTAGCAACTGACCACTGTCCATTCTTCTTTGAACAAAAGAAATTAGGAAAAGACAATTTTGCTAAAATACCAAATGGTGGCCCTGGTATAGAAACAAGAATGCCAATAATGCTTTCTGAAGGACCAAAACATGGCTTATCTTTAAATAAAGTTGTTGAAGTAACTGCTACAAATGTGGCTAAAGTATTTGGTATGTATCCTAAAAAAGGTACTATAGCTATAGGAAGTGACGCTGACTTAGTATTATATGATCCTAACAAAGAAGTAACTTTAACTAAATCTATATTACATGAAAACGTTGATTATACTGCTTTTGAAGGAATTAAGTTAAATGGTTACCCTGTTATGACTTTATCTAGAGGTGATGTTATTGCTAAAGATGGTGAATATATAGGAACTGCTAATCGTGGTCAATTCATCAAACGTGATAAATCACAACTTCTTTAATATAAGGTTTATTAGGTGAATGATATGAAAAAAATGAGTTATCTTTGCGCACTGGGAATAACTACTGCCATACTTTGTGGTATATGGACATGGTTTGCTGGATATGTAGGACTTTTCGGTTGGGCTGGTTTTGCTGGATGTACTACTTACTTTGCATGTGGTCACCATGGTGTGGAAGGTCTTAAAAAAACTATTATCCCAAATATGGCTGGTGTTCTTTGTGGTGTTACTATATTCTTCTTAACTGATTTAGTTCCCATATTAGGTACTCTAGGTATATGGTGTGCCATAGTCACTTTTATAATGTGTATAATAGGTAAATCAAAATGGTTTGATTTTATCCCTGGTACTTTTATGGGATGTTTCTCAACATTTGCTGCTGACGGAAACTGGATGATATTAGTTCCTTCTTTATTAATGGGTGCCTTACTTGGTATTTCTTGTGATAAAAGTGGTGATTGGTTTTTTAATACTTTAACAAAAAATAATTCCAGTGATAATAGCTCTAACAATGTAGAAGTTTAATGCAAGTATCTTCTCTTTGTATATAAAAACAACTCTATTTTAGGTTGTAGTTCTAAAGTGGAGTTGTTTTATATTGATATATTATGTTAAATATACTTAAATCCCTATTATGACTTATTTTTACTACTTGTTAATAAATATTTATACCTTAACCTTAATTTATATTTATTAACAATGTATATATAAGTTTAATAGTTTATATAAATCCCTAAAATTAAATTAATTGCCTGTAATACAGACAAAAGAAAGGAGTATCTCAAAATGATTTTTTATCATTAAAAGAGATACTCTCTTCTTTTCTATTTCTAAATTAAATATTTATGTTATCTACATATCACTATGCAGGTTACTATTTGAGCCACGCGTGGGCAAGCTGCTTAAAAAAATACATTCTTTATTAATGATATATCTATCAGATCTCCCCCAGATAAAAGCAACAACCTTCCGCTCATATATCTGCTACATTTAATACTTAAGACTTGGATAATATTATACTTTGTTCTGTTACGCAAACTCATCCATTTCTCAGTAGCTTCATATGTAATTTTTGTTCCTTAGAACTAGACTTTATCCTAGGCTTCCTTCAGGTTCTAACTCACTATGAATACCCTTCCCCTTATCTAGTAGTTCCAATATCAATACTTCAATGGACTTTCTCAATCAAGTTGTTGCCCCTACTGGTCACAAAAAAAGATGAACTCACATAGAGCTCATCCTTTCCTTTTTTGTGGAACTATCTTTTTATTTTGAGATAGCCCCTTCTTCTATTTACTTATATATTATTTTCTATTCAGTTACTTTACAATACATAAAGTATTTATATCCAAGTGGTGAAGTATACATACCTTCTAACTTATCTGATATTATATATAAATCAGTGTAGTAATATAGTGGTATTATTGGCATATCTTTAGCTAATATATCTTCAGCCTCATGCATTTTGGCATATCTTTCTTTTGAATCAGTTGTAGCTTTTATTTCAGATACTAATTTATCGTATTCTTTGTTTGACCATTGAGCGTTATTATTTCCTCCACCAGTTATCCACATATCTATGAAAGATATTGGATCATTGTAGTCACCTAACCAACCATCACGAGCAACTTGGAAATCTCCTTGTTTTCTTGTTTCTAAGAATACGTTCCAGTCTTGAGATGATATAGTAGAATTCACTCCAAGATTTTCTTTCCACATATTTTGAACTGCTTCCATTATTGGCTCATGTCCTGGATTACACATAAGCTCTATACTTGGAAGACCTTTACCATTTTCATATCCAGCTTCTTTAAGAAGTTTCTTTGCTTTTTCAACATTTCCTTTATAATCTTTTACATCATACCATTTTTTAGCATTTTCGTGGAACTCAGTTTTTCCATCTGCATCAGTTAAACCAGTAGCAACAAATGAATCTGCAGGTATTTGACCACCTTTAGCTACTTTTTCAACTATATAATCTCTATCTATTGCTAAAGATAAAGCTTCTCTTACTTTTACATTATCTAATCCTTCTTTATTAACATTTATAGATAAGAAGTAAGTTCCAAGTTGTTTCTCTATTTCTAAACCTTTATCTTTCATTGCGTCTATTTCTTCACTTGGTAAATCATCACCAAATAATATTTCACCATTTTTAAATGCTGATAATATTGTGTTTTTATCTTCCATAAGTACGAAGTTAATAGTATCTGGTCCTAATTTATCTAAGTCATAGTAATTTTCATTTTTTACATATGTCATTTTAGCTTGATGTTCCCATTCTTTTAATACATAAGGTCCATTTCCTATATAAGTTTTTGGATCTGTTGACCAAGTATCTGCATTAGCTTCTACTACATCTTTTCTAACTGGGAATGTAGCTGGGAAAGCACATACTTCTAAGAAATATGGTGTAGGAGTTGCTAATGTAACTTCTACAGTTTTTTCGTCTAATGCTTTTATTCCTAATTCTTCTGGTTTTTTCTTTCCAGCCATTATTTCGTTAGCATTTTTAACCATGTCTATCATGTAGTTATAATCTGCACCAGTTTTTGGGTTAACTAATCTTTGCCATGAATATACGAAGTCTTCTGCTTTTACGGGCTCACCATCTGACCATTTTGCATCGTCACGAAGTGTGAAAGTATAAACAGTTTCATCTTTATTAACTTCATATTTTGCTGCTTGACCTTCTACTATTTTGTTGTCCTTATCTAGTTTCATTAATCCTTCAAAAGCATGGTTTATTAGTGTGGCTCCGTCTACTGCACTGTTTTTTGCTGGGTCTATTGTTGCTGGTTCTGGACCAACATTTACATTAATTTCAACCCCTCCCGATGAGTCGCCACCTGTAGAGCTACATCCAACTAAAGCTGTACTAATTGCTAAAGTTGATGCTAATAAGACTGCTAATTTTTTCTTAAATTTCATATTCCTCCCCCTATTCAAAAAAATCTCTATATATAATACTCTTAGTAATATATATCTTATATTTTTCCAATATTATGACAAGCTACAAAGTGGCCTTTGTCATACTCTTTTAATATTGGTGCTAAATTTTTACATTCATCAGTTGCATGTGGACATCTAGTTCTAAAAGTGCATCCACTTGGTGGATTTAAAGGACTTGGTATATCTCCTTTAAGTACTATACGTTTTCTTTCTCTGCTTGATTTTGGGTCTGCAATTGGAATGGCTGATAATAATGTTTTTGTATAAGGATGCATAGGGTTTTTATATAGTTCATTGCTTGATGTAAGTTCCACCAAATGACCTAAGTACATTACTCCAATTCTATTACTAATATGTTTTACTACGGATAAATCATGTGCTATAAACAAGTATGTAAATCCTCTTTCTTTTTGTAAATCTTCCAACATATTAACTATTTGTGCTTGTATTGAAACGTCAAGTGCTGATATAGGCTCGTCACAAACTATAAATTCTGGCTCTACAGCTAAAGCTCTAGCTATACCTATTCTTTGTCTTTGACCTCCTGAGAATTCATGCGGAAATCTATTGGCATGCTCTTTATTTAATCCTACAGTCTCCAACAAACCATAAATTTTTTCTTGTCTTTCTTGTCTGTTTTTATATAATTTGTGTATATCTAAAGGCTCTCCAATTATATCCCCAACTGTCATTCTAGGGTCTAAAGAAGCATATGGATCTTGAAATATTATTTGCATTCTTCTTCTATAAGAATGCATATTTACATTAGTGATATCTTCACCATCATATATAATTTTTCCCTCTGTTGGCTCATGAAGTCTAAGTATGGTTCTTCCCAAAGTGGTTTTACCACATCCACTTTCTCCAACTAATCCTAAAGTCTCACCCTTTTTTATATGAAGAGTTACATCATCCACAGCTTTTACAAAATTTGATTTAAGAAATCCCTCTTTTACTGGAAAGTATTTTTTTAATCCTGTAATTTCAACTAAATTAGTGTTTGCATTTTCCATGGTTTACTCCTCCCCTTCCAATTCTTCTTTCACTAATAACCAACAACTAACTTCATGATTTTCGTCAATTGTATAAACAGGAGGTACATTTTCCATGCATACTTTCATACAATGCTCACATCTTGGTGCAAAAGAGCATCCTTTAGGTGGATTGATTAAATCCACAGGGTTACCTTCTATAGGTATTAATCTTTCGTGGGTTTCATTATTTATTTTAGGTATAGATTTTAATAATCCATGAGTATATGGATGTTTTGGATTATAAAAAATATCATCTATACTTCCTCTTTCTATAATATTTCCTGCATACATTACGGCAACTTTGTCACATATTTCTGATATAACTCCCAAATCATGAGTAATAAATATGATAGACATATTAATTTTTTCTTTTAATTCTTTTAATAATTCTATTATTTGAGCTTGTATAGTAACATCTAGAGCAGTTGTGGGTTCGTCTGCTATTAGTAGTTTAGGATTACAAGCTAGAGCCATAGCTATCATAGCACGTTGTCTCATTCCCCCAGAAAACTCGTGAGGATATTGTTTTAGTCTTTTTTGGGGCTGATTAATCCCAACAAGTTCAAATAATTCTATTATTCTTTTTCTTCTTCCTTCTTTATCTAAATCTGTATGTTTTTTTAAACTCTCATCAATTTGACTTCCAACGGTAAATATAGGATTAAGAGATGTCATAGGATCTTGGAATATCATCCCCACATCTTTTCCTCTTAGTTTTAGCATTTCAGATTCTGGCATATTAGTTATTTCTTTATTTTCAAAATTAATACTTCCACCTATTACTTTACCTGGTTCTGGGATAATTCCCATAAGTGCATAAGAAGCGACCGATTTCCCACTTCCTGACTCTCCAACTATTCCCATGGCTTCACCATATTTTAAATCATAAGATATTTTACGAACTGCTTTTACCTCTCCTGCATAAGTAAAAAAAGATACTTCCAATTCATCAACATTTAATAATACATCTTTTTTATTATTTGTAATCTCCATATAATTGTCCCCCTTATTTCTTTAATCTTGGGTCAAGGGCATCTCTTAGACCATCACCAAATAAGTTAAATGCAAGTATAATAATACTTATTGCTACAGCTGGAAACATTAATCTATATGGATAAGATGCAATTCCATCTAATGCATCTGAAGCCAATGAACCTAATGATGCTAATGGCTTGCTTACACCTATTCCTAAGAAACTCAAAAACGCCTCAGTAAATATTGCTGAAGGTATTTGTAACATGGTAGTAACTACTAGCTGACCTACACAGTTTGGAAGCAAATGTTTAAGTATTAATCTTTTATTATTAGCACCAAGTGCTCTAGCTGCACTAACGTACTCCATTTCTTTAAGTTGTAAAACTTGACCACGAACTATTCTTGCCATACCTACCCAGTACAGCAAACCATAAACTATGAACATGGCTATTATACCTGGCCCTAGAGTTTGAAGAGGGCCAAAAACACCACCAGAGTCAAAAGCCTTCGTCAGAGGTTCTTGCAATACTATTCTTAATAAAATAATGATTAGCATATCTGGTAAAGAGTAGATTATCTCAACTATTCTCATCATGACTATATCTACTTTCCCACCAATAAGACCAGAAATAGATCCATAAATTGAACCTATAACCAATACTATAAGAGCAGAACCTATACCTATTAATAAAGATATTCTTGCTCCTACCATAGTTCTTACTAACAAATCTCTTCCCAATTTATCTGTTCCAAAAGGGTGAGCCATGCAAGGTGTTAAGTTTTCATGTCCCCTTACTTGCTGGTCATATGTATAAGGACTTAAATAAGGCCCTATAAACGCAAATATAATAAATAGTACAATTACTATTAAAGAAATCATTGCTATTTTGTTATTTTTTAATCTTCTCCATGCATCTTTCCAGTAACTAGTATTCTCGCCCATAGAAATTAAGCTTTTTTGTTCTTGTTTTGAAACTGGCATAAAGTCTTCTGGAGATAATTTTAACTGAGTGGTA